>OGDN01000806.1_pt1 | contig 59391 bp, 58 predicted proteins | sample 1570271 | NCBI WGS metagenome assembly OGDN01 (sample SAMEA4384481, study PRJEB24528) | human gut metagenome | reverse complement strand
CTTGTCAAAGGCGAGAAAGAACACGAAGTGTTCGAAATGCGAATGTGCGGGGAGGGGTGTCCTGAATAGTTACTACTTAATATATATTTTATGTTCGGTTCAACGTATCACAAAAGGGGAGGAGAACGAAATGACGCTTATTTTATTTTTGTTAGAGCTTACAACACTTTTATGTCTTGGTAAAAATATACTTCATCTGGATAGAACACAAACATTCTGGCGTTTACTGTGCATTTCTCTGATTACTCTGTGCTGGTCCTGTTATGTTTATTTTTCAAATATTACGATTCCAAACACATTCGCAGTTCTAGCGATCATCCTTCTTCTTTATACAGAACCCTGGTATTTTAAATCATGCCTGGTACTTGTATACTCTCTTCTTGTAAACATTATATCAAACATCAATATTTATTTATATTGTATGCTTTTCCAGACCCGTTCTATCGATAATATGCATTATTACATATATTCGGACGTTGTTGTCCTTTTAGGCAGTAGCGTACTGTCTTTTATCATCAGGCGACATATCCCCTCCGATACAAAAGCATTTCAAAATATTAACGTAAAAGGTTATTTGTTAATTATTACCGTTGCAGTCATTGACTTTTTCTTGTCCGGCGTTTCCAGTCTTTTATTCTATGATTCACTAAATCTTACGGGTAAATATTTATTGGTCATTGCTATCATTATCACGATTTTCATAAGCATTCTGCTTTTGATACTTTATTTCTATCTTCAACACTATCATGTTATATTAAAAGAACGAAATAGTATCAACCAAAAAATGTTAGCTTTAGAAGAACGACACTATAATGATTTTTGTAAAAAGAATGAAGATTTAAGAGCCTTTCGTCATGATTACAACTTTCATATTATGGTTATGCAGGAATTAGCAAAACGCCCAAACCCAGATAAACTAAAAAACTATGTGAATGATCTGTCCAATATAAAAGAACAGGTATATTATTTATCTACAAATCATGCCGTTTCGGATGCTATTGTAAATTACTTTTACGAAAATTCACCTCAAAATGTTCTTTTTGAGCTTGAAGGTAAATTTCCGGAAAACATTTTTGTAAATGATAGCGATTTATGTGTTATTCTTTCTAACTTATTAAAAAATGCAAGTGAAGCAGTAGAAAAGGAAACCTCTTCACGTAGTCCTAAAATCTACATGTCGCTATATGCCGATACAGAATACCTTTCTATTTTGATAGAAAATACTTCTACACATTTAGATTCACAAATTCAGAATCTTACTACCACTAAGGCAGATTCACTTAATCACGGATTTGGTCTGCGAAACGTAAAAAATATTGTAAACAAATATCATGGCTATTTAGACCTACAACATGAAAACAATATCTTCAGAGCAACATGCTATCTTCGTAATATAAAATAGACAGCAACCGCTCGTCGCAAAAAATGACCATTTATCGCATTTTTGTGATTTTTCCATATTTTCATGTTATACTAAATTCAGAGTTATTATAAAGGAGACATACTATGAAAATTGCAATCTGTGATGATATTATGGAAGAACGGACACGAATTCAAAACTACTGTAAAAATCTCGGATATACCGACCTTACTCTTTACTCTTGTGGAGAAGATTTTTTAAATAGTTCGGAAATTTCCACCGTTAATCTTGTTTTTCTGGATATTGAAATGAACAAAGTAAACGGAATCGAAGTAAAAAACACTTTGGAACGTACAAATCCGTCCACCTTCATCGTTTTTACGACAACACACCACGAGTTAATGCCAGAAGCATTTGGACGTAATGTTATCTCTTTCCTAACAAAACCATTTACCGAACGTTCCGTAAAACATTGTTTAGATAAAGCAGCTTACCTCACGAAAGATTTTTTCCCAATCATTATTGATGAACATTTTTCCGTTCTCTGTCAGGACATACTATATTTGCACGCAGAAAACAAATACACTGTTTTTTACACAACAGATGGGAACACCATTTCTTCAAGGGATTCCTTGACAACATGGAAAGAAAGATTAAAGGAATTCGGATTTTGTTCCATTTCACGAAACAGCGTTATTAACCTTAAACATTACAAGAGAACGTTTCAGAAAAAAGCCGTTCTCACCAATGGAATGAGATTACCTGTCAGCCGCCGTTGTTTACAAACTTTGGATAATAATTTTAACTCTTATATGATAAACCGGGTCTGACAATGCCCCCCTTACCGCCCCAGTATTTCCTCATAAATCCTCAGATCCTCGTCCTTAAACACATTGAAAACCACTCTTTTCACCCGGTCGTCATTTTCCAAAAATTTCCTTGCCGTAGCTACGGCAATCTCCACCGCCCGTCTCTGCGGGAAACGAAATACTCCCGTGGAAATACAGCAAAAAGCAACGCTTTCCACGCCGTGCTCTGCCGCCAGTTTCAGGCATTCCAAATAGCAGGACGCCAGCAGTTTCTCGTCTGTGTCCGTGACTGTCCATTGGACGATCGGACCGACGGTGTGAAGGATGTATTTTGCCGGGAGGTTGTAGCCGGACGTAATTTTTGCGCTGCCCGTCTCTTCCTCATGCCCCTGCTTTGTCATGATCTCGTTCATTTTGAGGCGGAGCTGCACGCCGGCATACGTATGGATAAAATTGTCAATGCAGGCGTGAAATAATGGTTTTGTTCAAAACGGAAATCTTCGTAAAGCCTTATTTTACGAGCGTTGAGACTATGGTCTCCACCGAGACATATATCCCTGCAAGCGTTATTGGACAATGTGGGACTTTTTATAGTCTCTCCATCATCACTACAATTATGTTACGCCACTTTTATTAGCACTCGTCAAGAGTAAGTGCTAATAATTTTTAAAAAATTTTTTTCGCTAAAAAGCCTCACCCGAATTCGCACGAAATACAAACTCAGGTGAAGCCTTGCTTTCTTATTATTATAATTTTTCCTTAATCCAGCCACTCAATCTTTTCAATAACCGGCCGATTTGATTTTTTTACCATTCCGTTGCTGTCGGTGACCGGTGTCTTTTTACAGATCTGATCCACAACCTCCATACCTGATGTGACGTGGCCGAAGCCGGCGTATTCTCCATCGAGATAGTCTGCATCCTGATGCATGATAAAGAACTGGGAGCTTGCGCTGTCCGGATCCTGCGAGCGCGCCATCGAAATCGTACCGCGGGTATGTTTGATCGAGTTTTCTACACCATTGGAAGAGAACTCACCTTTGATTGTCTCATCGGAGCCGCCCCTTCCGGTGCCTTCCGGGTCGCCTCCCTGAATCATAAAACCGGAGATGATGCGGTGAAATGTAAGGCCGTCATAAAATCCTTCCTGAACAAGTTTAGCAAAATTTGTCACCGTGATCGGTGCCTGGTCGGCATCCAGTTCCACTTCAATCGTTCCATAATCTTTGACTGTGATCTTGACATGGTGCTTGCCGCTCAAATTTCCTTGGATGGCACTGCCACTGGCTGTCTGTGTGGATTTGTCAGAATCCGTATTTTTGTCTGCCGTTCCTGCGGAGCCGCATCCGGTAAGGCAGAGTGTCGTCGCTACTACGGCGGTTATCAGGTTTCTTATGATTTTTTTCATTTTACTTATTTCCTTTCGTTCTTATAATCTGTTTCATTTTTTCCACACGTTGCTTTTCCGAATCATTCATATCACGAGTAAGAATCTCCATCATCGCCTCCGTCTCCTCCGGAGTAAATGACAGATTCTGGCTGCGAAGCTCCCTCATCGCCCGCATCACAAACGGTGCCGCCGCTTTCATCTCGATTCCCTTTGTCTGCGCTTCGAGCTGCTTCAAAATCTTCGCTTTCGCCGGGTTCATCTTCGCATACATCTCTTCCAGATTGCCCATTATTGTCCTCGCTCATTGCGGATAAAAAGACAGACATCATGTCAACCATGTCCTGTTGTTCGGGAGGTATCCGGCTTTTCAAAAACTCCATCATGCCTTCCATATTCCCCGTTCCGGAATCCGACTGTTCTGCCTCCTGCTTCATTTCCTGCATCATCGTCATCATCTCACGAACATGGCGGAACATAAAAATCTGCAATAAAAGGTCGATGATCTGCCGTTCATTTTTCCGGCAGAAACCGCGGATACTGCGAAGAAGCCCTTCCAGATCGATCCGGTTTCCGACCGGCTGATCGAGATAAGGCAGTGCCGCCTTCAAAAGCTGCACATTGGTATTGTCCACAATTCTTCCTTCCCATTGCAACATCTGTCCCACTTCCGCATTCCTTTTCTTCTAGCATATGCGTGTTTTTCAAAAAGAATGCCTATTGATAGTTTAAGCGCTCTCTAGTAATATTTTCCAGCACTTCGGTAAGATACCGCTTGGAAACATATTTTGCCATCGGCAGATTCAGATCCAGGTAATTGCCACAGGCTTCCGGCGCTGCTCCCGGAATCTTTCCTTCATATTCACTGATGAATGTAAACATTTCTTTGAGCAAGGGCACGATATCCGCAGATTCGTAATCGCCGGCAAGAATCAGGTAAAAGCCGGTGCGGCAGCCCATTGGGCCAAAATATACAACCTTTTCTCCCATCGTATCGTGATTTCGTAAAAATGTCGCACCCAAATGCTCTACCGCGTGAATCTCTGCGGTATTCATAACCGGTTCAAAGTTCGGACGTGTCATGCGGATGTCAAACGTCGTCACAATGTCCGTTCCAGTGCAGTCTTTGCGGGAAACATAGACTCCCGGAAGAAGTTTTAAATGATCTACGGTAAAACTGGCAATCGTTTCCATTTCATCCTCCATTTCCAACAATTGACAAAGGCCACATACCTTTCCCTGAAAAAAATATGTGGTCTGGTTTCACAATGTTACGTTATTTATTTGATAACCTTAACCCATCCTTCCGGTCCTTCGATATGACCCATCTGGATGCCGGTAAGTGTATCATACAATTTCTGCGTAACTTCACCCATTTTCTCCATACCGCTTGGGAAGCAGATCTCTTTGCCATGATCATTGATCTTTCCAACCGGAGAAATAACAGCTGCGGTTCCACAAAGTCCACACTCTGCAAAATCTTTTACTTCATCAAAGTATACTTCTCTTTCTTCTACTTCAAGACCAAGGATATCTCTTGCGATTGTTACGAGAGAACGTCTTGTGATCGAAGGAAGAATACTGCTGCTCTTTGGTGTAACCACTTTTCCATCTTTTGTAACAAAGATGAAGTTTGCTCCACCGGTCTCTTCTACCTTTGTTCTTGTCTTAGGATCCAGATACATATTTTCAGCGAATCCCTGATTATGTGCATCTACAATCGCATGAAGACTCATCGCATAGTTCAGACCAGCCTTAACATGTCCCGTACCATTTGGCGCTGCACGGTCAAAATCACTGACACGGATTACGATCGGTTTTGCGCCGCCCTTGAAATAAGGACCAACCGGTGTCGTAAATACACGGAACTGATACTCTTTAGAAGGAGCAACTCCGATAACCGGTGCGATACCAAACATATATGGACGGATGTACAAAGAAGCACCGGAACCATAAGGTGGCACGTAAGCTTCGTTTGCCAAAACGGTCTGTACTACTGCATCTACAAATTTATCTTCCGGAAATGCCGGCATCTCAAGACGTCTTGCCGTATTTGCCATACGCTCTGCATTTAAGTCAGGGCGAAAGCAGACAATATGTCCATCTTCTGCTGTGTAAGCTTTTAATCCCTCGAAACAAGTCTGTGCATACTGAAGCACACCTGCACACTCACTCATTGTGATCATAGGATCATCGATCAAAGCACCCTCGTCCCAGGCACCATCTTTGTAATTAGCCACAAAACGTTTGTCTGTGTCATGGTATCCAAATCCCAGACTGGACCAATCAATGTTCTTTTTTTCCATAGTTAACCATCTTCCTTTGACGTATATTTTGTATCTTTTAGTTTACTCTCATGGCAGAGAACTGTCAAGTAGTATCAGTCTTCTTTTTTCTCTTCGGCTGTATTTTCCACCTCAGGGATCTCGTTCGCATCTGACTTTCCGCCCTCTTCTTCGGACCAGTCATGTGCCTTAATTTCGGCACGGCGAACCTTTCCGCTGATTGTCTTTGGCAGTTCTTTGGCAAAATCCACAATCTTAGGCCACTTATAAGAAGCAACATTTTTCTTCAAGTATTTTACAATATCATTTTTCATATGCTCGTCACCTTCGCTGCCATCCGCAAGTACGATCGTCGCCTTGATCGCCTGACCACGAAGTTTATCCGGCACAGATGTCACAGCACATTCCAGCACATATGGCAGTTTCATGATCTCATTTTCAATCTCAAATGGTCCAATACGGTCACCGGAAGATTTGATCACATCATCAACACGTCCGACATACCACAGATATCCGTCACTGTCCATGCACGCAGTATCACCGGTGTGATAATATCCGTCATACCATACGGAATCGGTTTTTTCTTTATCATTGTAGTATCCGGTAAACAGGCCATTTGGCACACCATCGGCAACCTTAACTACGATTTCTCCCTCTTCGCCGGTCTTAGCGATACTTCCGTCGGAAAGCATCACGGCAACTTCGTACAATGGACTTGGTTTACCCATGGAGCCCGGACGTGGAGTCATTCCCTTGATATTACCGATCAGCATCGTCGTCTCGGTCTGTCCAAATCCTTCCATAATATCAAATCCCGTTTTTTCTTTAAATTTCTCATAGATTTTCGGGTTCAATGCCTCGCCTGCCGTCGTTACATTTTGCAGCGAAGAAAGGTCATATTTTTCCAGCTGCAAATGAACCATAACACGATATGCCGTCGGTGGTGCACAGAATGTTGTAATTTTATATTTTTCGATCATCTGCAAAATCTTTTTCGCATCAAAATCGTCAAAATCATACGTAAAAATAGGTGCTTCGCAGATCCACTGTCCGTATAATTTTCCCCACAGAGCTTTTCCCCAGCCGGTATCGGAAATAGCAAAATGAATGCCGTCCGGGTCTACTTGGTGCCAATATTTGGCAGTGATGTAATGTCCCAATGGGTATTTATAATTGTGTGTCGTAATTTTCGGATACGATGTTGTACCAGAAGTAAAGAACATCAGCATCGGATCGTCTCCGCCCGGCACATCTTTTGGTTTTGTAAAGTTTGCCGAGAAAAACTGAATGTCTTTGTTAAAGCAGTGCCAGGACTCGCGTGCGCCGCCTACCATGATTTTCAGTTTCAATGTTGTATTTCCACGGGAAGCCTTATCCACTTCACGGGAAACATCGCCGTCTGCCGTACAAACGACGGCATCCACTTCACCTGCTTTGAAACGATATTCGAAATCTTTGCGAGTAAGCAGATTTGTCGCAGGGATCGCGATGGCCCCAATCTTATGAAGCGCAAGGATGGAGAACCAGAACTGGAAATGACGTTTCAAAACGAGCATTACCTTATCTCCGCGCTTAATTCCGAGATAGCTGAAATAGTTTGCTGTCATATTAGTAAATTTTGCGATATCACGAAATGTGAAATAACGCTCTCTTCCATCTTTTGACACGTGAAGCATCGCCAGTTTATCCGGACATTTTTTTGCCATTACGTCAATTACATCATATGAAAAATTAAAGTTCTCATCGTTTTTAAATTTTATGGAATTCAAAATTCCATCTTCACCAAATCCTGTTTCAATATATTGATCCGCGATTCCGACCAAATCAAACTTCTTTCCTTCGGTATAACTCATATCTTTCTCCATTTCTGCGTTCGTAATCACGCCAAATCCATCTTGTTTTAATTTACACCTCACGTAGTTTTCAAAACTACGTGTATCTTTATCATATACTACACACCTCCTAGTGTCAAGTGACTTTTTACGGTTTCGTGAATATTTTATACTATTTACATTTTCTTTATTTCTTTTGCAATTTTTATATGATAGAATAGAGGGAACGGTAACGAAAAGGAGTTGAGATTCGCATGAAGAAAACACGCATGGATATCTTTCTTCTCGCCGGACTTTTGATCGTGGGACTGCTTCTCGCCTGCTTTATCTATCTGCCGCACGGAGAAAATGGTTCCGTCGTAGAGGTCCGCATCAAAGGAAAAGTCACTGCCACTTATCCGCTTTCTTCTAATATAGAAAAAACGATCACGACGGAAGCCGGCGATTCCAACACATTTTGCATTAAAGACCAAAAAGTCACAATGACGCATGCTTCTTGTCCGGATCAAATCTGCGTCCGTACAAAAGGCATTTCAAAAACCGGCGAAAGCATCGTATGCCTTCCCCATCAGGTTGTCCTATCGATCACCTCGACTCAGACATCACCTGAGCTGGACGGAATCAGTGGATAAGGAAAGGAGACACATATGAACCGCTCTAAAAAAATAGCAGAATATGCTCTTTACACGGCATTGGCTTTTTTGTTTGGCTATCTTGAAAATCTTTTCCCGCTGCCGCTTCCATTTCCGGGAATGAAGATTGGATTTGCTAATTTGATATTTGTTCTCATTTTATATAAGAAGGGATTCCGTTACACCCTTTCGCTGTCCCTTTTGCGAATCGTTCTGAGTGCCTTTACTTTTGGCAGTCTGTTTAGTTTATTGTACAGTCTTGTGGGAAGTGTCCTCAGTCTGATGCTGATGGCAGGTCTCAAAACAATGACCAATAACCGGTTTTCAATGCTTTCCGTCAGTACTGCCGGCGGCATAGCTCACTGCATGGGACAATGGTTGGTTGCCTCGCTCGTCGTAGGTTTTGACTCTCTTCGCTGGTATGCTCCCATTTTGTATTTCAGCGGCCTGATTTCCGGATTTTTTATCGGTTTTTTGGCGATGCAATGCGCAAAACGCACGGCTTTATAATCTTTTAGCCATATTTTATATATTTTTATATTTATTTTATTGACTAATAGCTCAACTAGTGATAAAATGTAAATCGTTGAAGGGGTTGTGAGTACAAAAAATATGTAAGAAAATTTTTTTCAATAAAAAAAAGGGGAAGACGAACATGAGTAAAAATGTTGGAATTGTACGTCGTTTGGATAACTTAGGTAGAGTTACCATTCCGATGGAAATGAGAAAATCACTTGGAATTGAAAATCGCGGAGAAGTTGAAATTTCTGCTCAGAAAAATGCAATCATGATCAAAAAACATGAACCAGTTGATGTATTTACCGGTTCAGACAAAGATTTGATTGAGTACGAAGGAAAATTAGTTTCCGTAGCTTCAATTGAAGCATTAGCAAAGCTAGCTGGTTTAATTTAATCATATATCCCTTTAGTGTGGCTGGAGCCCCCCTAGACTCCAGCCTTTCCTTTTTTTATTTTGAGTAACCACTCGGTTACTTTTTTTGTTATGCCCGACGACCGCCTGTTCAAGTATTCCCCCCAAAAAACGCAGGCACCTCTTCCGTTGCCTGCGCTGTGTCTTTTTATTTCATCAGTTCTTTATATACCTGATTTTTTGTCATTCCACGGTCTTTCGCCACCGCTTTCATTGCCTCTTTTCGCTCCAGCCCCCGGGAAAGATAATTTTGCATATGCTCTTCGATCGGAACTTCTTCCCATTTCTGCTGTTCGATGCTTTCCAGTTCTTCAATGTCTGCGCCCTCCACAACAAATACAAATTCGCCCTTCGGATCATTTTTTTCATAATAAGTACAAGCCTCTTCCAGCGTACACTGCATCACTTTTTCATGCCGCTTGGTAAGTTCCTTGCAAACCGCGATTTTCCGTGTTCCCGGAAGAACTTCCGCAATTGTCTGCAACGTCTTTGTCAAGCGATGTGGTGCCTCGTAAAACACTGTCGTATATGTCGTATTTTTCAGGCATTTCAAGACTCTTGCCCGCTCTTTCTTATCCATTGGGAGAAATCCTTCAAAAGCAAACCGGCGTGTCGGCAGACCGCCCAGCGTAAGCGCCGTGATAACAGCCGAAGCCCCCGGCAAAGAAGTCACCGGAATCCCTGCTTCGTAGGCAGCAAGTGCCAGTTCGGCTCCCGGATCCGAGATCGCAGGCGTACCCGCATCGGTCACGACAGCGATATTTTTTCCTGCCAGCAGTTCATTGACAAGCACTCCTGTCTTCTGAAATTTATTGTGTTCATGATAACTGGTAAGTGGCGTCTTGATATCAAAATGATTGAGAAGTTTAATTGTCTGTCTGGTATCCTCGGCCGCGATCAGATCTACTTCTTTCAACGTACGCAGCACTCGTAATGTGATATCTTCCAGATTTCCGATTGGCGTAGCACACAAATATAAAGTTCCCATAATAGCCTCATTTCCTAGTAATTCTCTAACAATTGTTCGGTATACACATTTACCTCTTTATAAACAATAAGCGGCTTTTCTATCTTCATTCCCGGATTACCGCCACGTGTCCCTTCGATCAGCACCATATTCGGCTCTTTGTCCACATACGGATAAACAAGCTGCATCCGCTTTGGCTCGATCCGGCAGGCGGTCATTTTACTCATAATCTCACCAAGCCGTGACGGGCGGTGTACCATAAAGAAATGTCCACCTGGTTTCAATAATTTTGCGCTTGCTTTCAGCACATCATCCAGCGTACATTTTAACTCATGACGTGCAATCGCCTTATGTCCCGTAGGATTCGTAAGTCCGTGGGATTCGCTCATATACGGCGGATTGGTCGTTACGACATCAAAAGAAGCCGCTCCGAAAATAGCCGCCGCTTCTTTGATATCTCCGGTTGTAATATGCACTCTGGAGTCTAATTTATTATACTCGACACTTCGTCTCGCCATGTCTGCGATATCGGTCTGAATTTCCAGTCCCTCGATATGCTCCGCTTGGGTCTTGGCGGACAAAAGAATCGGAATGATACCATTGCCACAGCCGAGATCCAACACCTTTTTTCCTTCCGGAACACAGGCAAAGGACGAAAGCAGTACCGCATCCATGCCAAAGCAAAACCATTTGGGGTTCTGAATGAGCATCAAGCCGTCCCGCTGCAGATCATCCAGCCGCTCCCCTGATAACAATCCGTCTTTCATCAGATTTTTGATTTACCTTCCTTTTTTTCCATTGCTTCCAGTGCTTTTAACTCTTTGTCATCATCATGTTTTCCATGATCGCGTTTGCGTTCTTTGCGGAATTTAAGCTCTGCTGCCATGTATTCACGCACTTCTTTTTCGTCATTGTCAAGAGTTACGATGACGCGGACTTTCTGTTTCAATACACTGACATTCTGCACTTCCCCATTGAGGCCGTCCGGCGTTTTCACACGCGTTCCGACATTTGGCAGGCTTCGGTTTAATTCCTCGTAAGCCTCTTCCTCATTTTTCAGACAACACATCAAACGGCCACACACTCCCGAAATCTTCGTCGGATTGAGTGACAGATTCTGCTCTTTTGCCATTTTGATGGAAACCGGCGCAAATTCGGAAAGATAAGTGTGACAGCAGAGTGCCCTTCCGCAGATACCGATTCCTCCGCGCAGTTTTGTCTCATCACGAACTCCGATCTGACGCAGTTCAATACGTGTACGGAACACCGATGCCAGATCTTTGACCAGTTCACGGAAATCAATTCTTCCATCTGCCGTAAAATAAAACAATAATTTGTTGCGGTCAAAGGTATATTCTGCCGCGATCAATTTCATTTCCAATTTATGTTTGTCAATTTTCTGTTTGCAGATGACAAACGCCTCTGCCTCTTTTTCGCGGTTCTTTTGTTCGTGTTCCTCATCCTCTTTCGTCGCTAAACGAACGATTCCTTTCAGCGGTGCCACAATCTTTTCTTCCGGCATTTCCGTCGGTGGAAGAACTACTGTCCCCATCTCGACTCCTTTTGCCGTCTCTACGATCACACGCGTTCCACGTGTTATATTTTCTTTTTCCTTTCCCGGATCAAAATAATAAATTTTGCCCGCCTGGCGGAAACGTACTCCGATAATAATCTTCACTTTTTTACCTCACTTTATCTATTCTTACTGCTTCATTGTACAAAGCATAAGCTCCATCGCCACTTCAAAGTTTACATTGGCTTTGAGGCGAAGTTTCGCTTTGTCAAAAGCACTTAATATCTCTTCAATTTTCTCATAATCACGCTGGTTTGCCTCTTCGGATATCGCGCGGAATTCGCTCTGGAATACCAGCTGATTCATATTTTTTGTCGCCTTAAATAAAAGCACATCGCGGTACCAAAGAACCATGAGGTCAATATAATCTTTAATATTGTCCTTGTCTTCCCCGATCTCCTTTATTTTTTCAAGCATTTCCGAAACGGTCATATTTCTTACATTTTTTAACAAATACAACACCTGATTCTTTTTCTCTTCAAAATCTTCGGATTCGATGTAGCGGATTGCTTTTCCAAGATTTCCCTGCGCAAATATGGCACTCGTCCGCGCGCGGTAATCTACCACATGGTAATTGTCGATCAGATATTTCTCAATCGCTGCCGTGGTAAGCGGTCGAAATTCCAATGTCAGGCATCTCGACTGAATCGTCGGCAGAATCGCACTCATATTACTCGTGAGCAGAATGATAATCCCATATTCCGGCGGCTCCTCGATGGTTTTCAAAAGGGCATTCTGCGCCGCTTCGGTCATTCTCTCGGCTTCCGGAACGATAAATATTTTGTAGGGACTGGAAAATGGTTTGATCGCCATCTCGGAATTGATTTTTTCACGCACATCATCCACACCGATACTCGACAATTCTCTCGTTACCCAGATCACATCGGGCTGATTTCCGGAATCAATCTGTTTGCAGGACGGACATTTTCCACATGGCCGCACCTCCTGTTCTGCCGTACATTGAAGCCCTGCCGCAAACGTTCTCGCCATCGTCTCTTTGCCACATCCCACTTCGCCCTGGAAAATATAGGCATGAAACGGCTTATCTTCGCGGATTGCCATCTGCAAATGTTCTTTTATATCTTCATGCCCCATTATTTCTGAAAATAAAAACATAGGTACCACCATCCTTTCCTCATGTCAGTATATCTAACAGCATCCCCCGTATCTCGTCAATCTTTGCGAGAATCCCGAGGTGGTCTTTTTCTTCTTTGATCAGTTCTCCCGCGAGCTCATCCAATGCCACATTGACACGTTTGATCATGCCATACACGCGGTGCCGTCCTCTCCGGTCAAGGAAATTTTCACGGCTGAATTTATGCGAACGGTTTACGATCTCGTTCATAAATTCCTGGATCAGTTTCCGGTACTGGCGCATATCACGCACATCCATGTGCTTGCCCAGTTTTTTCCCCTGCATCGTAATGTCTTCCATCATGAGTGAAAGGCGCGCCTGCAGTCCCTCTTCTTCCAGAGAACTCATCAGCGTAAATTTGAAATCTTCTCCCGTATTTTGCGTCTGTCTCGTCGTCGTTGCAGCCACGGTCTGCTGCATTGGATCTACTTTAATTTCCATCCTTTCACACCTCCCTCAAAATGCAATCCATTCCATTCTCTAAGTATACCATGAAATTCGCCGGTGTTGCAACTATAAATATCACACGTGATGCTGGATCATCGTTTCGATATGAGAAAGCGCCTCTTCAAAATCGTCATTCCGGACACGGATGTCGATGCCTGTCTCATCCAGTTTTTCCTCCGAAAAGTCCTCTTCATCTGCGAGAAACCGGCGGCACAGTTCTGCCACGCACGGCGTATTCTGCTCTTTTTCGCGTTTCAATGCGCGTTCGATACGATCAAAATCATCCACTTCTATATAGATTGGAACGACCTGATCGATGCCAAAAAATGTCTCCAGTTTGCGATATCCTTCCAATGTCGTAATCAGGATATAATTTCCTTTTTCCAGATTGATCTGTCCGTCGTTAGCAGTAAAATAGTACCATGGTCCATGCACCGTCTGATACACGCGGCATTCAATGATCTTATCGTCTTCCTGCATCTCGTGCATTTCTTCTTCACTGACAAAAAAATACTCTTTGCCATAAGTCTCCCCGGCACGGATCGGGCGCGTCGTATACGTCACCACTTGCTGCAGTTCCGGAAAATCCTCCACAATTCTCTGATACAACGAATCTTTTCCTGTCGCACTCTTTCCCATAATAACAAATAATTTACCCATTGCAATCCCTCCAAATCTTATTTTATCTCATGGCAGACAAACACTCTGCCGTTTTCAACACCACGCACTTCATAGCCGGATCTTTGTCCGTCCAAAAGCACGTCAACCATTTCCTGCGAAAATATTTCACCGGCGACCGCAAACGGCACTCCCGGCGGATACAGATACACGTCCTTCGCCGCAGTCTGACCGGCCGCCTCCGTAAGCAGGATCTCTTTTTTCGGAAGCCGCTCTGCCTCATGACTGAACATCCGCTGCTCCGGCGGTTTTATATTGTACGTAAAGGTCTTTTTCGCCCCCTTTTCCGCATACGATAAGGACCGGTCAAGATCACACAAAGCTTTTGCAAAGCGGTCAAAATGTTCCGCTGTATCGCAGATTGTAGCCATCCCCAACGCATAATTGCCACAACTCATCTCTAATTGAACTCCGTAACGCTCCAAGAGAAGTTCTTCCAGCTGCTGCCCGGTAAGTTCTGTACGAGCGGTGCTGATAACAATTTTCGACAAATCCATCTTCTCGCAACGGATAGTTTCCAATTTTTGTAAACCATCCGTTTTCTTATAAAAATCATTGAGATTTTTTACAAAATGTTCCGCGGAAAAGGATTCTTCTGTCTTCACATATTCAAAGCACTTTGCGATCGATGCCATCAAAAGGTACGACGGACTGCTCGACTGGTAAGTCTGAAGTGCCCACAAGAGCCGTTCTTCATCAATGCGGTTTCCCGTCTGATGAAGCACCGCCGTCTGCGTAAATGCCGGCAATGTTTTGTGGAGACTTTCAATCACAAGGTCAGCCCCCTGCCGCACCGCGGTTTCCGGAAAAGTCGGAATCCAGTTAAAATGTGCCCCATGCGCTTCATCCACAATAAGTGGAATATTTTTCTCATGTACTGCCTCCGCGATGCCGGCAATGTCCGAAACAATCCCCTCATACGTCGGCGATGTGATCATCGCACATTTGATATCCGGATTTTCTTTTAGCCGGCGGCGAATCTCTGAGGCTTCGATCTCGCCCGCAATTCCCAGTTCTCCCAGCATCCCTTCCAGCCGATGCGGAACCACGTAAACCGGGCGAAGCCCAAGAAGTTTGATCGCATTGTAAACCGATTTATGACAGTTTCTCGCCACTAAAATCTTGTCCCCCGGATAACAGCACGCCGTAATCGCCGCCAAAATCCCGCACGTACTTCCATTGACCAAAAGATAGGTCTGTTTCGAATCATAGTATTTGGTCAGCTCGTCCATCAGGTCGCGGATCATCTCCACCGGGTGATGCAGATCATCTACCCCCGGAACCTCCGTCACATCAAGAGAATAGGGGTCCGGCATCGTACACAGCGGATTCCTTTTGTGCCCCGGCATATGCATCGGCACGATATCCTTCTTACAATATTTGGATAATGTAGTAAAAAAGTGATTTGACATGTCTTTCCCCTTCCTCGTAGTATTTCTTTAAGTATACCATTTTTCTCTTGTTTTTCAATAGGAAGTCGTGTTATATTATTATACAAACCGTAACTATTCAGGCTTACTGTGCAAAAGCAATGGAGCGTCGTGCTTGCACGTAAGAAACATTGTTTTTGCACAGTAAGCCTGAATAGTTACAAACATACTACATACAGAAATGGAGATTCCTATGACAAAAATAGTTCTTATGGCGACTGCCTTCTCAAAAAATTCCATGATGGGGATGGTCATCGTCGCTTTGGTATGCATGGGTATACCTTTTATCGCACTCGCGTATATGAAAACGAAAACCGGTGCAAAGATCACATCCTTTTTGAAAGGGCTTCTTTTTTACGCACTGTTTGCCTTTGGCGTAAGCGGACTGATCAACATCCTTCTGCTGGGCGGCCTGTCGCTTTCTTCCGTATTAAACCGAAGCATTCATCCGGTATATTATGCAGTATACGGTGCTGTACTTGCCGGCATTGTCGAAGAAACCGGTAAATTTATCGGATTAAAGTATATGATGAAAAAGAATCCGGACAAGCAAAATGCTCTGCTTTTCGGTCTCGGTCACGGAGGTCTGGAAGCACTCGCTTACGGAAGTTCTCTTTTTATGGGAAATTTTGTACTGGCATTGCTGGTAAACTCACTTGGTGTCGATGAATATTTCAACAAACTGGGCATTACCGGGGAAAAACTGGTGGAGCAGAAAAATAATCTCGCGGCCCTGATGGCGATTCCGACAAGTGAATACGTCGCTTACGGCATCGAACGCGTCTTCCTTCTTGCGCTGCAGATTGCTTTAACAATCCTGGTCTTCATGGCGGTCAATAACCGGAAACTCAAACCGATGTTCCCGATCGCGATCCTGCTTCACATCATCGCGTACATGCCATCTTATCTGAACAATATGGAACTTTTGAATCTGACATTTAACCTGCTGATCACCGGTGCGGTCTGCGTGATCGTAGCGGCTTATGTCTACCGCATTTATCATCAGATCAGCGATGATGGCACAATCTCTTCAAAAAAATCTTGACAACTGTGTCGATTTGCGATACTATATATATGAATCAATGGTGATTCGCCTTAGGCGAGTTGCCATTTTTTTATTGCCGTTATCATTGGGATAACCTAATGATTGCCTATATATAGTTTAGTTCTCTATTCCCCAGAAAAAGGTCACATTGTGGCCTTTTTCTCATATCTGCCGATTGCCAAATGCTCCCCTTTTTGCTATACTAAAATTAACTATTCAGAAGAATGATAAAAGAGGTCTTTTTATGACAGAACGCAGAGAATTAAAAATTTCCGTGCGTAATCTGGTGGAATTTATTTTTCGAGAGGGAGACATCAATTCTACCGGTCTTGGCACCCGGAATCCGGAGGCAATGCAGCTCGGTAACAAAATTCACAAAAAAATACAAAAAAGTATGGGAATCGGCTATCAGGCAGAGGTTCCTTTATTTACGTACGTTGCAATGCAGAGCGAGGAAACCGGCGAAGAATTTGATTTAAAAATTGAGGGACGCGCCGACGGCATCTTCCGCGACGACTCCGAAATTCTTGTCGATGAGATCAAGGGTGTTTTTATGGACATCCACCAGTTAAAAGAACCTCTTTTGGTGCATAAAGCGCAGGCAATGTGCTATGCCTATATGATCTGCGAAACCGAAAATCCGGCATTTATCACCGTTCAAGTGACGTACTGCCATCTGGAGAGTGAGGAGATCCGCCGTTTTCCGGTCACCTACCGCAGTGAAGAGATCCGCGCGTGGTTCCGGGATCTTGTCGACTTGTATACCCCATGGGCGCGCTACGAATTTGACTGGCAGAAAAAGCGAAATGCTTCAATTCAGTCGCTTACGTTTCCATTCCCATACCGCGACGGTCAGAAAGAACTTGCCGCCTGCGTATATAAAACGATCGAACACAAAAAGAAAATTTTTATCCAGGCTCCCACCGGTGTCGGAAAGACCATTTCCACCGTATTTCCGTCGGTAAAAGCAATGGGCGAAGGGCTGATCGACCGTCTTTTTTATCTGACTGCCAAAACGATCACGAGAACAGTCGCGCAGGAATGTTTCCAACTTTTGTCAGAGCAGTCGCTGCATTTTAAATTTCTCACGATCACGGCAAAGGAAAAAATGTGCTTTCTGGAAGGCAGCCCGGAGTGTAATCCCGCCTCCTGTCCGTATGCCAAAGGTCATTACGACCGCGTCAATGACTGCGTTTATGATATGCTGATCCATGAAAATGACATGAATCGGGATACCATTCTTTCGTATGCCGAAAAACACAATGTCTGCCCATTTGAAATGTGCCTCGATGCGGCTCTTTTTGCGGACAGTATTATCTGCGATTACAATTATGCTTTCGACCCCAATGTCTATCTGCGACGGTTCTTTTCGGAAGAAAAAAAAGGAAATTTTGCCTTTTTGATCGATGAGGCTCATAATCTCGTAGATCGTGCCAGAGAAATGTACAGCGCCGTGCTGGTGAAAGAAGATTTTTTGAAAGTAAAACGCATTATAAATGAGGAGTCCACCAAAAATTACCCATCCGAAATAAAATATTTATTTAAGATTTTTGCGGCTTCACTGGACCGGTGCAACAAAATCATGCTTGAATGGAAGCATGCCTGCGATCATTTTGAACTTCTGGAGGACATTTCTTCTTTTGAATTTCAACTGCTGCGTGTCATAAACAGTTTTGAACTTTTGACGAAAGAAGTGAAGGAACTTCCCGAGCGCGAAACGATTTTAAACTTATTTTTTGCTGTCCGGCATTTTCTCAATATGAACGACACCAAGGATGAAAAATACCGCATTTACACCGATTATGAGGAATCCGGGAATTTCCGCATCAAACTGCAATGCATGGACCCTTCGACACGGCTCAGCGACGCCGAAGAACAGGCACGCAGTACGGTCTTTTTCTCTGCTACTCTGCTACCGATCCGCTATTATATGGAGCAGCTTTCGACGACCGAAGAAGACTATGCCGTCTACGCCAAATCTTCCTTTACGCCGGACCAGCGGCGCATCGTGATCGCCAATGATGTCACCAGCAAATACACACGGCGTTCCGTCTCGGAATACCGCCGTATCGCCGGCTATATCGAAGAATTTGTGCAGGCAAAGCAGGGAAATTATATCATTTTCTTCCCTTCCTACGCCTTTTTACGCCAGGTCAAAGACCAGCTTCATCTCCCGGAGCAGACACAAATCGTCGAGCAATGTCAAAATATGTCAGAATCAGAAAAGGAAGAATTTCTGGCTTCTTTTGATGCCGAAAATGACTACACTCTTGTAGGCCTCTGTGTTATGGGCGGCATTTTCAGCGAAGGGATCGATCTGAAAGAAGACCGTCTGATCGGTACCGCGATCGTGGGAACCGGCCTTCCGCAGGTTTGCGAGGAGCGCGAATTATTTAAACAATATTATGATGAAAAAAACGGACACGGCTTTGACTATGCCTATCTGTACCCCGGCATCAACAAGGTTTTTCAGGCAGGCGGCCGCGTGATCCGTACTTCTTCCGACCGCGGTGTCATTCTGCTCTTAGATGAACGCTTCGCCGGCAATAGTTATTCTCATTTATTTCCAAAAGAATGGGTACCTTACAAGATTACAAATAAAAAAGGAATGAAAGATATCCTCCATTCCTTTTGGGAAAATCCGAATTCCTCTCCGGACTAGCATTTGAAAACTAGATCAACTTAATTCCATCGGACCGAATTTCAATTTTCTTTTCTTTCATGAGGCGTCCGATTGCTCGCTTATAGGCATTTTTACTCATTTTAAATTCACGCTTGATGATTTCCGGCGACGTTTTATCATGAAATGGCAAAAAACCACCTTCTGCCTCTAATCTTGCAAGAATACTTTCTGCATCCATTCCCATCTGAACCGGCAGTTTTTCCTGCAGACTGAGTGTCAATTTTCCATCTTCCCGGATTTCTTTGATACGGGCATGAACATTGTCTCCCACATGAAGTTCGCGGTTCATCTCATTGTGAGGGATCAACGCAGAATATTTATCTGCCACTGCCACAAAGGCACCAAACGAATCCAAAATCTCATACACTATTCCATCGACATGATCGCCCTCGGTGAAGTCTCCATCGGTGCGAAGATAATCATAGATATGCATCGTCGCACACAGACGGCTGCTCTTATCGATGTAAAGTGCTGCCAATACCTGCTCGCCTTTTTTTACACGGTGTGTCTGCTCTTTAAACGGCAGGAACAGGTCTTTCGCAAGCCCCCAGTCAAGAAATGCTCCAATTCCCGTCACATCGGTTACTTTCAAGCGTGCCATCTGTCCTAACTGCACATAAGGTTCTGTCGTTGTCGCGATCAAACGGTCTTCCGAGTCTTTATACAGAAACACCTGAAAAATATCACCACGCTCGGTTCCCTTCGGCACCTGATTATTTGGCAGGAGCACTTTCAGTTCCGGATATTCATAAGAGCCGAGGTATACTCCGTTTTTCGTCATTTTGGTCACATACAGACGCGACATGCGTCCGAGTATTTTTTCTTCCATAGTCTGCACGATTATTCCCTTTCTTCGATTCTGCCCTTAAAGCAGGTAATCGCAAATGGGGATTTTTCTTTATCCGTCATAACGACATAAAATCCCTCTTCCTGTTCACATGTATAACATTGTATTTCATCGCCAAGTTTCGCAGCCAAACGGTATTCGACACGGAGCTCTTCCACTTCAAAACCAAATGGCAGGTGGTCGGCTGCCAGACGTACGTATTCTCCATTATTCATATGGGAGTTGGTATCCATATGATTCTCGCACACCGTAATACTGTCACAATATACAAGATTTTCCGGTATTTTGATCTTTCTTGGCTTATACTCCATCGGATACGGCTCTTCCATCCCATAAGCCTCATAATCTTCCGGCTCCGGCTTTACCGGCGTTCCCGTCTTCTGATCAAAGAAAAACCAGTGCGAATCCGCATACGCAAGTGTTTCGCCCTCTTCTGTTTTCATCACGAAATTACGCATTCCGAATACACCCCGCATTTTGTAAGGCCATGTCGATACCTCAAACACTTCCCCCATGATCGGACGGCGCTTGATCACAATATCCCAGGAATTTACAAGCCAGGCATGTGCATCTTCACTTTTTAGATCCATACAGGAAAGTCCTACATCTTCGCTGTGAAACAAACTGCAGTCCTGCATGGCATTTACGATAGCATATACTTTTAATTTACCTTCTGTGTCAATTCGGCTGTACGACACACGATCTTTACATTTGTACATTGTACTCATCTCCATCTTTATTTGCTGATCCATCTTGACATCCCGGAGCCATGGTTTCCAAATGGTCTCTTATGAAAACCAAGTTTTCCGTAAAATTCTTCTTTATTCATCGCCGACATGAGGTTTACCATGATGGTTTCCCCCTCTTCCACCTGGTCTTCCAGCCAGCCAAGTACATTTTCTATAATTTTCCGCCCCAGTCCCTGTGACTGGTAATCCGGATGCACGATAACGTCACAAATAAAGAACACATAACCACCGTCTCCTACTACCCGCGCCATGCCGACCGGTTTGCCGTGATCAAGCGCAATGATCTTATAGAGCGAATGCGACAATGCACGTTCTGCACGCTTTGGTATAATGCGGATAAAGTCGACACTTCCCCGCAGATTATTGTAGTCTTCTATCGATATCTCGTGTCCAAATGTAATCTCTTGTATATTCATACATCTTATATGAACTGGTTTGTCACCTCATCATAATGATAGTCCAAACTTCCCAGGCTTTCACATAAAGCCTCTTGGTCGATCTCATTGGTTTTGCAAAATTCCTCAAGCGTCGCATATTGATCGCGCAGCTGCGTGTTTGCATAACTCAGCAAAATAATGGGGTCACCCGGTATGTTCATAATTTCCTCTCTTTCCCGCACTCTACGGTGCACTTTTCTACCTTATTTCTGTTTTTGCAGTAATTTTACTGCTTTTTTATGTAGGATCTTTTGCTTTTTTCAATCCTGATATCATTTTATAGGTGTTCGTGGTTTTTGTCAATAGTAACTATTCAGGATCAATGTAGGAACATCAATGAATCGTCGTGCTTGTACGTAAGAGGCTTTGATTTTCCTACATTTTGATCCTAATACGGCTCTCTCTCCCCACATGAGCATTTTTAGCCTTGTCAAAGGCGGGAAAGAACACGAAGTGTTCGAAATGCGAATGTGTGGAAAAGGGAGCCTGAATAGTTTATATTTTTCGGATATTTTGTCCCTTTTCCGCACATACTACCCGCAAAAGGAGGTTTTTATATGGCGAGTACATTTTCCAAAGATTTTTCCACCAATAAAAAAAAGATTGATTCTCTTCTTCAGGTTGATAAAAGTTTTGACCTGATCTACCGCGTCATCACAATTGGCGGAAAAACCGCCTGTTTTTACATTATTGATGGCTTTTGCAAAGATGAAGTGATGGAAAAGATCATGGAATTTCTCTATAAAATCACACCGGATCAAATGCCTGAAACTGCGCACGATTTCTTAAAGAGCAGCCTTCCTTACGGCGAGATTGATCTGATTGAAGACGAAAATGCCTTGATTCAATGGGTTCTTTCCGGCGTTCCGGTGCTTCTGATCGATGGTTACGACAAACTGCTGTCGATTGATTTTCGAAGTTATCCTGCCCGCGGTGTCGACGAGCCGGAAAAAGACCGGGTTATGCGCGGCTCCAAAGATGGTTTTGTTGAAACGGTCGTATTCAATACGGCTTTGATCCGCCGCCGCATCCGCTCGACGGAACTTGTTATGGAAATGCATACGGTCGGCAAAAGTTCCCGCACCGACGTTGTCATTGCCTATATGGGCGACCGGGTCGAAAAGGAAATGCTGGATGACATCCGAAACCGCATTGACAGCATTGACATTGACGCCCTGACGATGAATCAGGAAAGTCTGGCAGAATGCCTGTATCAACACAAATGGTATAATCCATTCCCCAAATTCAAATTTACCGAGCGCCCTGACACTACCGCTGCCAGTATCCTGGAGGGAAGTATCGTCGTTCTTGTGGACAATTCGCCGTCTGCCATGATTCTGCCGACGTCGGTCTTTGATATTATCGAAGACGCCGATGACTACTATTTTCCCCCCATTACCGGGACCTATTTACGCCTATCACGTATTGTCATCAACCTTGCCGCCGTCTTTCTGACGCCGGTTTTGCTACTACTATTGTCAAATCCTTCCTGGATCCCGGAATGTCTGAATTTTATCAAGATCAGCGAACCGGTCAATGTGCCGATTCTTTACCAGTTCCTTTTACTGGAATTTGCCATTGACGGCCTGCGGCTTGCCTCGCTCAACACTCCGACAATGTTTAGTACACCTCTGAGTGTAGTAGCCGGTATTATTCTTGGGGATTACACCGTGAGTTCCGGCTGGTTTAACGCCGAAGTGATGCTTTATATGGCGTTTGTCGCTGTGGCAAATTATACGCAGGTCAGTTTTGAACTTGGCTATGCACTGAAATTCATGCGTATCATCCTTTTATGCCTCACCGCATGGTTTGATATCTACGGCTTTATCGCCGGCACGCTACTGACCATCGCCTGCATCGTATTTAACAAAACCATTTCCGGAAAGAGTTATATTTACCCACTCATTCCATTTAATCTGCGCCAGTGCATGAAACGATTCTTCCGCGTCAGCCTGCCACGTTCGGAGAAGAAAAATTAATGGTGTGGTATTGTGGCAAAATGAGAGTCTGGATTCCTCATTGTGAAATCCGGACTCTCATTTTTAATTAATACTACAACCATTACATAGTATATACATTTTTTAGTTTTCCACATGTCTCACAACATGTTAAATACCGAAAAGGATTTCTAAAAAACTCCCCCTTGTCGGGTTGAAAAATTTATGTTAGAATGATAGTAATCTCAAGGAAAGAGGTATGACATCATGGAGACATTTTTCACAGATGACGATCTCTTCGATTTGTTAGAAGAATTGGATCGTGAAAACGCAGAAATTGAATTATTGGAAACCGAAGAGGAGATGGAGGCATCAAACCGACGATTTGAGGAAATCATTTTGAAGCATCGAAACGATTAAAAAAGAAGCTGCTGCATTCGTAATGCACAGCTTCTTTTAATTTTAGGCTTGTTGCTTATTTCTGTCTGTTCCGGGCGGGGAAAGGCAACATATTTTGGCTCTTTCCCCTTTTTACGTTGCCTTTCTTGCTTCTTGCCAGCTCTAAAAGCATCGGATTTCGCTGGGTTTCCCTTTTTTCGTTGCCTTTTTGCCCACAACCGGCGGGGAAAGGCAACATATTTTGGCTCTTTCCCCTTTTTGCGTTGCCTTTCTTGCTTCTTGCCAGCTCTAAAAGCATCGGATTTCGCTTAGTTTCCCTCTTTTCGTTGCCTTTTTGCCCACAACCGGCGGGGAAAGGCAACATATTTTAGCTCTTTCCCCTCTTTTCGTTGCCTTTTTGCCAGCGCCACCCTGATAAAAGCAACCCCTTCCCATCATTTTCCCTTTTCTCGTTGCTTTCCAAACCCCATTTTCCCCTGCCCCTCTCGCCTCACTTCCCCAGCGCATTAAAAAGAAGCCGTAGTTTTCTCGCGAGGGATTAGAACCCCGTCGGTGCATAGAGGGTGTTCTGTGCCCTCATGCACCGCTACGTGGGTTCTCTAAGCGCAAGCGGTCCCGAAACGAGAAAACTACGGCTTCGTCATCTATACACAAAGCACATACATATAATACAATTTCATTGGCCATTTCAACTGTCCGTAGATACGGTGACGGATGACACGGTATTCCTGGCGGTATTCGTACACTTCCGTCTTATCAAACCGGTCTTTGCTAAATTTCGCACAAAATACATCCGCGATGAAAGCATGAACCATTTCTTCTTCCAGTTCATAGGCCTCTGCAATCTCATGGCTGTATTCTGCCACTGTCTGGCCGGTATAGCGGATGTGTTTCTGCACAAACGCCTTTTCGAGCTGATGATAAAGCAGAAGAATCTGCCGCGATGTCTTGTCGTGGCGAAGCTGGTTCTTGAAAATCATAATACGCACGCGGCGTTGAATTTCAGCTGCCAAGATAAGTGCAACGATAACAATCAGCACGATCAAAAGTATTTTTACAAATATTGGCATTGTTTTTGACTGGTCAGAAGAGTTGGAATCCTTCTTGTCAGCTGACTCACTTGAAGAAGTTTCCTCCTGTGTCTGATCTTCGTGATTGTAATTGTCTGTCTGAATATTTTCAAACGTCATATCTTCTTCCGGTTCCGGCGTCGGTGTTGCGACAGAAAGTTGTCCTTCGCCCCCGCCATTTCCATCACTTTGATTCTGTTTCTGATCTTGGCTCTGTTCGGAATTCTCATCGGAAACCGGCGAAGATTCGGCATCTTCATCACCTCGTCCCGGTGTAAATTCTACCGGAACAAATCCGTAATCTTCCTGATAAACCTCAACCCAGGCATGCAGATCCTTATCGCTGACCGAGATTTCCGTCTGATCATTTGTCACATCAGCAAGTTCCTCTTTGCTGACATAAACGCCTTCCGCATAACGCGTCGGAATTCCGATACTTCGCAAAAGAATGGCCGCCGCTGTCGCATAATGGGCACTGTAGCCTTTTTTATTCTCTTTCAAGAAATACGTAACTGCCTCCTTCGACCGCGGTGTCTTGCCCGGCGAAAGAGTGTATTTGGTATCATTCATGATATAATTTCGCGTCTCTTCAATGATCTGATAAAGAGAAGCCGAACCCTGCTGATACTGCTCCAGCAGATTTCCCTGCGCTGCCAGATATGCCTTATATTCTTCTGTGATCGACGTGGCATCTTCCGGCACTTCCGTAAAATATTTTTTTACAAATTCTGTCATCCGGTTACGTTTTTCCTGCGTTTCCGTCCAGTATTCATTTCCGGCAAGATTATAATGGTTCGCGATCAAACCATTTTTCAGCTCGCGGTATAACATTGGATAATATTCCGTCTCATATTCAATGCCCGGAACGGCAGACAAACTTCGCCCTCCGGCAAGAGAAAAAGCCGCCGTCGGATAATACGGAATGACATAATTGTCGTAGCCAAATGCCAGATTCTTGATCTGCAGTTTGCCGGTATTCCAAATTTTATCATTTCCCGTCGTCTGTTTGTCACCAATCTGATTACGCAGTGAAACATGCCAGCCGTCCGGCGACAGATTCAGCAGAGTAAGGGCATTTAACGCATTGGTGTACTCCTCTTCCTTAATCGTATGCCAGCGGTTTTCATCGTACGCTTCACCGGTATACCCTTTCAGGTAAAGTCCATCGGATGTATTAAAATCCCCTTTGATCTTTAAAATCGTCTTTCCCGTCCGGTTCACTGAATTGTGGTTTCCGATTTTTCCATAATCCATGCGGTCCCCATTGAAATATTCACGGAGCCACGTAAGAATGTCCTCCGAATCCCATGTGGTCAAAGAAAGTGCTGTATTTCGCACTCCGATGATACGATTCTGGTTGCTGTCATAGCGTGCCGGTGGGACAACTAGATAACTGATGCCTCCCGCGATCACTCCGACCGCCGCCAAAATCAGAGACAGCTTCTGGCGCATACGTTTTTCTGTCGTATCAAACCTCAGAAATCTCGTACCGACAACTGCGACTGTTGCAAAAATGTATGTGATCACATTGGAAAAATATCCAATTTTTCCCACTGAAAATGGAATAATAACAAATAAAATCGTCACTGCCACATACACAGAAGAACGTCTCTTGCGGTAAAAGCAGGTACTGATCACTGCGATCAGGTATACACTGAGAAGGCTGAGAACCAGCATCGTACAATATCCAACATCCGCGGTCTCTTTCTCAAATCCTTTTCCGGAAAGAAGGGATCTCGTCGTCTGGGTATAGTTCATAAATTCCTTCAGATACGTATTGACGATTGTCACGGCACCCTTTTGCAGCACCGTACGGAATTTCAAAATCGTAAGCACAAAAAATGCTGTCAGACCGAGCATTCCATACAATTTTCCGTGATGAAATGTCTCAAGCACCGTAAACAGACCATAAAATAAGAACGCAGCCAGCAGGATCACCAAAGCAAGCACACCACGGGAAAATGTCAGACCGATACTCATCGCCCCGCACATAACTGCGGAATACATTCCGAGAAATACCAATAAAACCTGGCTGATCTCCAATATGAAATTCGAGATTTTACTATTCTTCATAGGTATCTCCATCCCTTCGTAAATCCATAATCTGCAATTCGTTTACTTCGAGTCCTTCCAGTTCCGTCACATCATGATCAGACACAGTAAGATACAGACCCGATTCTTTCACTTTTCCGCTTTCCCATTCGATATAGGCTTTCAAAAGTTCCTGCGGATCCTTCGTTGTATGACATTGGAACAGATCTTCAAACATCCAGAACAATTCTTCTTCCTGTTCGATCAGCTGCTCCTGGATCAATTCATTGACATTATCGTACCAGATAAAATGCTGTGGCACGCCCTGACTCAAAAATTCCATCGCCACGGAATACACACCCTGGATCAAAAGATCGGCTTCATTCGCATCTTTCGCACTTAGGTCGATGAAAATATGCACCGCTTTTGCCAGCGGAAGGCTTCCTTCTTTTACCATATAATGTCCGGTTTTACTGCTGAGCTTCCAGTGAATCTGCTGGAAACGGTCACCGTCTTTAAAATCACGGATATCTAATATTTCCGACGGATCATCTCCTTTTTTATACAAGGAAAAACGGTCACTGTCTTCATTTGTCTCATTATACCAGCGGGTTTTTCCGAGGTATACTTCCGTCAATGGCGGCATGACAAGCACATCCTGCACTTCGTAATTTTTTCCCACTTTAGCCGCAAAAATATTGAGATAATCATAAATTTTTACCTTATCGACACAAATCGACACATTTCCACAATGTTTCATCACGACAACGATACGGCGGCTTCTCCTTTTCCCATTGTCTACGGAAAAACGCACTTTCATCTTTCCGCTTTCCCCGGAAAAGAAATTCCGGTATCGCACCCACGCGATGCCTTTTGTAACCGGCAGCCATTTGCTTGTATTTTCCAATGACAATGTAATGGTTGCACGTCCCGGTTTTTCAAGGGAATCTTTTTCAGCTACCGGATTTTTACATTCCACTTCGGCGCTGATATGCACGCGGAGCAGAATCAAAAAGAATATCATAAAAAACGGTATGACAAGCAGGGCTCCTACGACTGCAACCGTTCCATACTGGAGACAGAATACAGAGATCAGAAACCCTGCCAGCACGATCAATAAATAAATTAACGTTCCTATCGTCATGGGGACACCTCCTAAACGTAACTCCGATACGTTCTCTCTTACAATTTAGGAGTTGCTGTCTTGCCTACGATCTCCTCAACGATGTCCTGTGCGGTCACGTGGCTCATACGCGCTTTTCCATTGAGAAGAAGACGGTGGGCAAGCACACATTTTGCCACTTTTTTCACATCTTCCGGCAGAACATAATCACGTCCGTTCATGAACGCATGTCCTTTTGCCATATCTACAAATGCCAATGTTCCACGAGGACTGACACCCAGAGAGAGCATCGAATGGCGTCTCGTCGCATCGACGATCTGCGAAAGATATTTGAGCACTTTATCATCCATATAAACAGCACGAACCTGCTCCTGCATTTCGAGCACTTCCTGCTTTGTTACAATTTCCTGTACATAGTCGATCGGATTAGCTTCCTGACGTTCTTTAATCAGGCGCATTTCTTCTTCCATTGACGGATATCCCATGGAAATACGAATCATAAAACGGTCAAGCTGAGACTCCGGAAGCATCTGCGTACCGGCAGAACCGACCGGGTTCTGAGTCGCTACAACGACAAATGGATTTGGCAGCTGTCTTGTGACACCATCGACCGTAACCTGTCCCTCTTCCATGACCTCCAAAAGAGCAGACTGGGTCTTTGTCGAAGTACGGTTGATCTCATCCGCAAGCAGAATATTACACAAGATAGCACCCGGTTTATACTGCATTTCCCCATCGGCATCCAGCATATTGAAACCTACGACATCACTCGGAAGAACATCCGGTGTAAACTGAAGACGGCGCTCGGTCAATTCCATCGCACGGGAAAAGCAGACTGCCATCGTCGTTTTTCCTACCCCGGGAATATCTTCGATCAAAATATGCCCTTTGGCAAGAATCGCCGTCAGAACCATCTGAATCTGCTCGTCTTTTCCTCGAATAACTTTTCCTACTTCATCTAAAATATCTTTAATCTTTTGATCCATCTTATCATATCCTTTACTATTTTATGACAAGGCGCCCACTCTTCGAATGGACGCCCACCTTTTTTATCCAACTTTTAATTTGAATTTCTGAATCGCTCTCTCGTCGTCATCATCGACTTTTTCGATAAATCCTCCGAGTCCGCGGATCTTATCTTCAAAATTCTCATACCCGCGTTCGATATATTGAATTTGTTCTACAGTTGTAAAACCATCTGCCACCAAACCGGCGATCACGAGTGCTGCTCCGGCGCGAAGATCCGGTGCACTTACGGTAGCTCCAGTAAATCCTTCCACTCCGGTAATGATTGCTGCATTTCCTTCCACATTAATATTGGAACCCATGCGGCGAAGTTCGCTGATGTATTTGAATCTTGTCTCAAAAATTGTCTCAGTTACAATGCTGACTCCTTCGGACAACGCCAAAAGGGTAACCATCTGTGGCTGCATATCCGTCGGAAATCCCGGATACGGCATCGTTTTTACATTCGCATATCCCATGCGTCCATTGGAATGCACACGCACACAGTCATCGTACTCTTCCACTTTCGCACCGATTTCAATAAGTTTCGCTGTGATAGCTTCCAAATGCTTGGGAATGACATTGCGGATATAAACATCTCCGCCTGTCGCTGCTGCCGCGATCATATACGTTCCGGCTTCAATCTGATCCGGAATGATCGAATATTCACTTCCATGCAGACGTTCTACCCCGCGGATACGAATCGTGTCAGTACCGGCACCTTTGATATTGGCTCCCATGCTGTTCAAGAAGTTGGCAACATCTACGATATGCGGCTCTTTTGCCGGATTCTCGATAATTGTCTTTCCTTCTGCCATACACGCCGCCATCATAATATTGATCGTTGCACCTACACTTGGACAATCCAAATAAATATGGCTTCCGATCAACGTCTCTGCATATGCATCAATCTTTCCATTATGAATCGTCACGGTTGCGCCGAGCTGCTCAAATCCTTTGAGATGCTGGTCGATCGGACGGCTTCCGATCTGGCATCCACCCGGAAGGGCTACGACCGCTTTTTTATATTTTCCGAGAAGTGCACCTACAAGATAGTAGGAACCACGAATCTTACGGATATATTCGTCATCGACATTGACATCATTAATGACAGCCCCGTTGATACGGACTGTATGCTCATCTATTCTTTCTACAATTGCTCCGATTCCCTCAATGGCATCGAGCAATACTTTTACATCATCTACCTCCGGAAGATTTTCGATCAAAACCGGCTCGTCTGCCATAATTGCGGCAACGATGATACCCAGTGCTGCATTTTTCGCACCGCCGATCTGAACTTCTCCCTGTAGTGGTCTTCCGCCTTTTATAATATACTGCTTCATATCGACCTCTCCATTTTTACTTTTCTAAATTATCACATCATTACTAGTATACCACATATCTTCATTTTGTAAAATGTCAATTTCATTACTTTTTTTAAATATGTGTTATGATTTTTTTACAGAATAGCCAAATTTTCCAATTTTTTCCCCAAGTTCAAAATATTCACCGTGTGAATACGCAACAAGCCCCAGTTTATTTAATTCAAATTTTCCGGTCTCATTCATATATTTTTCGCTTACCTGCACTCCTGCCACCTCGGCGATAAACATATGGTGGCTTCCAAGTTCCAGCACGTCTTTTACCTTACACTCAATATTTACCGGACTTTCCGCAATGATCGGCGCACCTTTGAGATGCACAGCCGGTGCCGCTGTCAGGTTCATTTCTTTAAATTTGTCCACATCACGGCCGGACTTCACGCCACACCAGTCCGTCGCACGTGTCAGTTCTTTCGATGTAAGATTTACCACAAATTCGCCGGTTTCCCTTATGATATCATAGGAATACCGCTCCGGGCGAACGGAAATGGAAAGCATCGCCGGATCGCTGCAAATCGTGCCTGCCCACGCTACCGTTATAATATTGGGAGTTTCTCCCTCTCGTCCACAACTTACCATCACTGCCGGCACGGGATATAACATATTGCCGGGTTTCCACTCCTGCTTTTTCATCTCGCTCCATTCCTCCTTCATTTATAAGCGGATCTTGTAGCAGATCTGCTTCTCCAGATTTCTGTGATGTCCCAAAAAGTCATCCATTTTTTCATAATCACCTTCGAGTACGATCACAATCTGTTTACCATATTTTGCTATCATTTCGCGAATTTTTTCCACGCTCTCCTCAGACAATGCCGGTGCATTTTCAATATACATACATCCGCCGATGAACTTTTCAATCCATTCTTCCAAATCTACTTCATCCAATTTTTCCGCCTGGATCTTTCCGATATTTTTGGCTTCAAAATATTGATTTTTCTTTAATTCCTTAAACAATTTTTTCGCTACGGCAAGCGAGATTCCCGGAGCTGCGCCGGTCAATGCAAAATGAATCGTCCGCTCCTCCTGAGGCATTTTCTTGATTGCCGTTTTCAACGTGCAGTATGTGATTCCATTTACAGACACATCTTCGCACGCTTCCACTTCCATCGGACGCCCGGAAAGCGGATGGGATTTTATACGGATCTTATCCAGATTCATCGTATCTTCCAGATTGATGACCTTGCGTTTTTCTTTCATTTCCTCAAGCTGGTCTTCCAACGATTCCAACTGCGTTGTCGTCTGTTTTTTTACTGCCGTTTCCAGCTTCGGCTCGTCTTTTTCTTCCGTCTCATCATCTTCTGCTTCTTCTCTGGCTGTTGCCGTCTCCATAATCTCCTGTGCCTCTTTGGCTACGATGGCTTTCGCATCCAGTTCTTCGGTTGTTTCCTGTTTATCGGTATCCAGTTCCTCCGGAAAATCATCTTCATCATCAAACGTATCGAGATCCACTTTAAAATAGTTGATCAGGCGGTTAAGAAAGCCCTTTTTCTTCGGATGATCTGCTTCTTCCGCTTCCTCTTTGTCAGATTCTCCTTCGGTTTTTTCGGAATCGTCTTCGTTTTCTTCTGAAATGGTTTCTTCCACCTCATTCTCCTCAACCGGTTTCTCGGTCGCCTCTTCTGCGACGGTTTCCTCGACCGGCTCTTCTTTCACTTCTTCCGTGACGGTTTCTTCGACCGGTTCCTCAACCAATTCTTCCGCCTCAGGCTCCTCGACCGGTTTCTCGGTCGCCTCTTCCACCTCGGTTTCCGTGTCTGGTTCTTCTTCGACTTCTTCTACTTCTTCGGCAACAGGTTCTTCGGCCGGCTCCCTTGTCATCCCGTAGTCGCCAAGCACGTCCGGCTGAACTTCCGTTTCCGACTGTGGTTCCTCATTCGACGCAATATCCATAACCTGCGCCGGCGCATAAGCTACTTTTACCTCTTCTTCGTCCTCCGGCTCTTCCGGTTCCGGAATTTCTTCCCAATTCGGCTTCTGCCAGCGAGGGTTCAGACAGTTTTCGCGCAGTTCTTTCGCTTTCTCGACAATTTTTCCACTGCCGAACCACAGCATCAGATCCTCACACTCTGCGATACAGTCTTCCCGTCTTCCCTGCAGTTCATACAGTCTGGCAAGCTGGTAACCCCATTCTTCGGTATATTCATTCTTTTTCAATTCTTCCAGAATTTCAATCAATGTCTCATAAGACGCACCTTCCGCTTTGGCAAGCCGGTATTTCAACTCATATGTATCCAATGTCATCCCAGACACAATTTCATAAGCCTGATACAATTCTTTGGCTTCTTCCAGGTCTCCCATGCGGATCGTAAGCATCAAGAGACGGTATAGGGCAGGTCTCGAAGAGGTTCTGTGATACACTGTGTAGTATAACTCTTTTGCAATATCCATTTTTTCTGCTTTTAAAAACAGGTTGGCAAAAAGATAGAGATCTGTAATCGTAGGTACTTCTTCAAAACGAAGTTCTTCAATTTCCTCCATTGCCTCTAAATATTGCTTTTCCTCAATTAATTCGCGTATCTGTGCACATCGTACGCTGCTATCGTATCTGCCCATTTATTTCATCCTTTTAAATATTCTACTGTTGCCAATATTTCCTGTGGTACATCCAGTCCTGCTTTTGTCCATTTATGCATCATCATGTCCAGACTCTTTCTCGCAGCACGGTTGTCTCGAATGTATTTCTTCGCGGCCTCACTGTAAGCAGTCTGTCCTTCCAATGCCTTCATCGTTTCTGCGGAAAACGGACAATAGGTAAATAATATCGTCCTCGCCACACGGCTGAGTTTCATCGCGCCGCGTGCTTCACGCAGGATCCAGTCTGCATAATCTTTCAAAAATACTTCTTTGTGTTTATTGTTACACTGAACAAGCTGCGCGCGGATCTTGTTTTTCCGCTCCTGGGAAAGCTCGCTGTTTTTCTTATAAAATTGCAAATAATCGCTATACTCGCTCGTAAGCGACGGATAACGGAAATCGTTCCAATGACTGCCGGTCTCTGTGCGGCATTTTTCCCAGCGGAAATTGCCCATAAGTTGTACCATTGCCAGACTCAGTTCCTTTTCCAGCCAAACCGGGACAAACAAACGTCCTTTGGACGTACGGCGTTTGCCCGTGATATCCTGCCACATGATCGTATTACGTCCGTATACCGGAAACAAAATAATGTCCGGCGTCACGCGTTCAATGACCATTGCTTTATTGATGTCTACATTTTCATAACTTACCAGACGCTCTCTGTAAAAAATCGAATAATCAATCTTTTCAATCTGGCGGATGGCATCATTTAACCGTTTTTCTGTCATATAAGAATTTTTCATATTACTGAAAATACCGTCTGAACAGAGAATCGGTACAAACATTGTGACATTTCCATTGATGATTCGAGACGCATAACGGAACATATTCTGACATTCAAAATGCAGCTGTTGCTCCTTGTCCGCAATCGCTTCGTCCATCTCTTTCTGTGTGATCTTCTGCTCTTTTAACTGACGACGCAGATAGGTGGCAAAGTCTTCATCAAACTCATTTTTCGAAGTTTCTTTGACACCATCATAAACGGCCTGCAGCCATTTTGACATCGTATAAACACGGCATCCATCCTCTGCCTGATCCGCTTCCGGCCGCAGTCGGAGCATCGTGTCCAGTTCTTCATCGGTCAGCAGTTTCTCGCTGACAAATCCATAGTCTAAAAACAGACGCACTGCCAACGGGATGTCCTCATCGTCCATACTTTTCTTTACGACAGCTTCATATATTTCATAGTATAACTTACTTATATTTTTACGCACTTCCGTCGCTTCCGGTGTTCTTGCGAACTTATCGGAAAGTGACATAAACGCCTCTACCGCCTCTGTAAATTCGCTCTTAACCCGCATATGAACCGGCGCGTATTCGACGATCTGTCCCAAGGAATCATACAAATATTCAATCCCCGGCTCGTCCAGCTTTTCAATTTCTTCCTGCGCTTGTCCTTCTCCGGACAAAAGTGCAAAATACAGCCGCTCCATTTTATCGCGGTCAAGCTGAATGGGAATTCCTGCCTTTTCGGTAAGAAACGTTTCCGTCTCATTGATCTTTTCCACAATCTGATCCACCGACTGATCGATGCGTGGATCGCGGACTCCTTTTTCCAAAAGAGACAATGCCAGTTTCCCAACGGTCTGAAAAAGCGCATCTTCCTCCAAAATCAGGCAGCGGAACAATCGGTGCAACACCTCGCCCTGTTCACGACAGTATGCTAAAAATTCATTCACCACGTCACACTGCTCGCGATAATGATACATCGCCACATACTGGCTTCCGCAGAAGAATTTTTTCTGCGCTTCAATCGGCATTTTGGCGCATTCGAGATAATATTTTCCAAGATCTTCCGGCTCCTGCAACGACTGCTGCATGCTGTTTTCCACTTTCTGCAGTGCATTTTCCACCGACACTTCAAAGCCGCACATCGTGGCGACCTGATCACATAATTCATATTTTTCTTTAATAAAGCCGCAAAGGCTCTCATTTTCTTCTCTTAAATGCTGTAGCTGTTTTTTTATCTCTGCCAGAAAATAGTTCAAAGAGGTAACAAGAAGTCCTCGATAATCCGGCTTTTCTGCCAATATCCGCTCAATACCTGCCATCCCCTGAACCGGGATAACAAAAACTGCACAATCGTCTTTTGCATTATATGTAAAGGAATGTAATTCTTTTCCAACATCACACGCCCCCAGGAAATTCCCCGTCCCCAATACCATACTGATGCCATCTGCTACCAGTTCCACTCTTCCTTTTACGAGAAGAGCGATGGACTCCACTTTCGTATCCTTCTCATATAAAACAGCACCATTTTCGATCGAATTCATTGCGTTTTCTGTCAATTGTACTTTTTCTTTCATACGATACCTCCGTATCGGCACTGTCGCCCTTTTTCCCCGGATAAAATCCGTCAAATATAAAAAATCCGTGCGCCCTGCTTCGAATCAATCTCAATGGACGTTACCTCTACAGTTAACTCAATCCAGGCGCCCTTACGACACACAAGAAGTTTTGCTTAGTGCTGCTTCATTCCTGACCTGACACGGTTCACAAGTTCCTGTTGCGTAAGACCCGGATGTCAACGCCACTTATAAAGGGCAGCTCCTTATCAAAAGACCCTAGGCAAGACAACACCCCTGCTATAGCGGATTGCAGGTACAGGGCACCGCTATCTCCCCGGCTGCACGGAAATCTTAACAATGTTTAGTGTGAGTCACCTCACATGAAATAAGTATAATCGTTTTTCCCTCTTATGTCAAGATTTTCACATCGAAAAAAACGAATCATATATTGATTTTAAACACAGTAAGGAATGCTGCCTATGTCTGTTAATATTACCATCCTCCCATCCGATGCCCGCACAGACTACGCCCGCCACTGTCTGGCGTCCTATGGTGCGAAATTTCTGGATTCCTGGGGGAATTTTCCAGAAGAAGGAGTTGTCCTCACCGGAATTCCATTTACAAAAAACGGAAAATCTCTTTTTACAACACTTCTTCCTTTTTTTACCATTGACTCTTTTATTAAAAAACTCACTCCGGATCACATTATAATCGGCGGAAATTTTCCGGCGGCGGTGACCGATTATTGTGCGATGCATGACATTCCCTGTTATGACGTGCTGCAAAGCCTGTCCTTTGGACGTCTGAACACACGTCTGACAGCAGAAGGGCTTCTCGCTCAGGTCATGTCCAAGACACCTTTTTCTGTATTAGAATCTAAAATTCTTCTTATTGGATACGGCAGATGTGGCAAGGAAATAGCGCGGATTTTTTCAAATTATAGCAAAAAAATAGTGATCACAGAGAAAAATCAAAAATCTGTCTCTGCCGCTCTGGCAAATGGTTTTAAGTGTTTTTCTCCCGATAAAATACGAGGAAATAAATCGCTTCTTGCTCAGACAAATATCATTATAAATACCGCTCCGGATGTCCCGATCGCGTCCTCTTTTTTTACGTATATTCCTTCGGATTGTTACGTATTTCAAGTCGCATCCGGTCCATTGCTTTTACCGGAAACTTTTCACGGCATCCTGATCAACTGTCCGGGAATCCCCGGAAAATATGCTCCTAAGACAGCCGGCAGCAAACTTGCCGCAGAAATCTGTAAATATTGTGATCTTTAAGGAGGTAACTTATGTCCATGGATTTATCACAAAAAAATATTGGCATCGCGATCACCGGTTCCTACTGCACCTACAAAAAAGTATTTGCAGAACTGGAAAAACTGGCTTCCACCGGTGCCAATCTGTATCCGATTTTTTCCGATCATGCTTCTACCACTGACAGCCGTTTTGGAAAATGTGCTGACTTTCTTGAGCAGGCAGAAAAAATTACCGGAAAGAAACCGATCACGACCATTCCGGATGCGGAACCGATCGGACCGGGGGCCCTTTTTGACATTCTCGTCATCGCACCGTGCACCGGCAATACATTGTCAAAACTTGCCAACGGCATCTCTGACACGCCGGTTTTGATGGCTGCAAAAGCACATCTTCGCAATAACCGGCCTCTCGTCGTAGCACTTTCCACAAACGATGCCCTTGGAATGAATCTGAAAAATATCGGCATTCTGCTTAACACAAAGAACATTTATTTCATCCCATTTGGCCAGGATAATTACAAATCGAAACCAAATTCCATGATCGCACACATCGATCTTTTGACGGACACGATCGAGGCCGCTTTGGAGACCCGCCAGTTACAGCCTGTGATCCAGGGACCGGATCCAAAATAAAGGAGGCTTTTTCATGTGTGGTATCGCAGGATTTTATCAATCGGATCAAAATTATCTAAGTGCCGGATACCATGGCACTTCTCCCGAAAACCCTTGGAGAAAACGTCTTATCGCAATGAGACAGTCTCTTCGGAGCCGGGGACCAAATGATGAAAATACACTTCTTTTCCACCACGCCGGTCTCGCACACACACGACTCGCCATCCGTGACATCCTCGGCGGCAAACAGCCAATGTCCGCGCAGTATAGGGGCCGCGGTGCTTCCATCGTATACAATGGCGAAATTTATAACACGTGCGAACTGCGCGAAGAGCTGAAACCCTTTGGCATGAGCTGGTCCACTACAGGCGACACGGAAGTGATCCTGAATGGTTTTCTGGCAATGGGAACGTCTTTTTTCGAAAAATTGAATGGCATTTTTGCCTTTGCGATCTATGTACATCAGACAAAAGAACTTTATCTTGTCCGCGACTCTCTGGGAGTAAAGCCGCTTTTTTACAGTTTTGACCACACAGCGGTCGTCTTTGGTTCCGAGCCAAAAGCGCTTTTTGCTTATGGCATTCATCCGGCGGCTGACCGTGCCTGCTGGAATGAAATCTTTTCTCTCGGTCCGGCAAGAACGCTTGGAAATGGCGGCTTTGCCGGAATACATGAACTTCTCCCCGGAGAATATATGCATATTTCCGCCTCCGGCTGCCGGCATCACTTTTTCCGAAAATTGGAAGCCGTGCCACATCATGATTCGTATACGGATACGATCCGCCACGTGAGGTTTCTTCTCTGTGACAGCATTCACAGACAAATGGTTTCGGATATTCCGATCTGCAGTTTTTTATCCGGCGGACTCGACAGTTCACTTGTCACCGCGATCTGCCAGATGTATCTCAAGAAAGAAGATGCCGCACTTGACACATTTTCCTTTGATTTTAAGGGAAATGACGTGAATTTTCAGGCAAATTCATTTCAATCCAGCCAGGACCGCCCATTTGCGGAACTTGTTGCCAAACATCTGGGAACGCATCACACCCTGCTCGAATGCGACAATGAAACGCAGGCAGACTATCTGTTCAAAGCTGTCGACGCCCGCGATTTCCCATGTATGGCCGATGTGGAATCTTCTATGCTTTACTTTTGCGAACAGGTTTCCCAGACTCACCGCGTCGCTTTAACCGGCGAATGTGCGGATGAAATTTTTGGCGGTTATCCGTGGTTTCACCGGGAAGAACTGTGGCAAAAGAACATGTTTCCGTGGTCATACGACTTCGACGCAAGAAAAGTATTGCTCCACGACGACTTTTCTGCCTCATTAAAAATGGAAGAATATGCCAAAGAAGCCTATGAGGCCACACTTGCCTGCACTCCGCGCCTTGCGGAAGATTCGGAAAAAGAGGCACGACGGCGCGAAATCTCCTGGCTCAATATCCGCTGGTTTATGATGACTCTCCTAAACCGCATGGACCGAACCAGTATGTATTCCGGCCTGGAAGCCCGTGTACCATTTGCCGATCACCGCATTTTACAATACGTCTACAACGTCCCTTGGGATATGAAATGCCACAATGGTCAGACAAAGAGCCTCTTAATCGACGCCGGAACGGGGCTTCTCCCCGCCGCCGTATTAAACCGAAAAAAGAGTCCTTATCCGAAAACTTATGACCCCGCTTATGAAAAAATGCTTGCGGAACGTCTCTACGAAATGGTTCATGAGATAAATTCTCCTCTGACCGGTATCGTGGATCCGAAAAAACTGGATCATTTTTTAACTACCCCAAGTGATTACGGAAAACCGTGGTATGGCCAGCTTATGGCCGGTCCGCAGATGCTTGCGTATCTTCTTCAAGTGGGGTATTGGATTCAGACGTATTCGATCTCTCTTTAATATCAGAAGTACCTCCCCAGCCTTCCTGCATTACCTGCAAAGGCTGTGGATGCACTTCCATCATCCAATATCCAAAATCCCCCATTTTTAAGCTGCTTTTATGCACACTCTTAAAATACAAAAATCCATACGATCTGCCAAGGTAAACATCCCTTTTGTGATATCTTCCCGGCACACCGACAAATGCCCGCTCTCCCACTTTTGCAAAAAGCAGATGTCCAAAATTGTAAAATCCCTGCTTCAAAAATGGATTTTCCGACAACGTCCAATACCTTTGCGGAAATTCTCCAAAATCCTCCGGCCCGATCTGAACACATTGATCTACTTCGTCATCCGAAAACGGATACATTGCCGTATGGGATTCCAATATTTTCCTACACTCATAGTCCCAATTATGCTCTTCTTCCATCTCTACTTCGATAAATTCCGGCGGTTCTTCTGTTTCAGCTGTCTCGATTTCGGGTTCTGTTGTCTCCGGAATTTTTTCTTGCTGCTTTTGTACAGGTTCCGCCACACCAACCTCTTCTTCCGTTTTTTCTTCTACCAATGGCGCGGACTCCGCAACCGGCGGCTGGCCTTCTCCCATCTGTGCTTTTCCATTTTCTCCGATCCAGATTCCGACCACTTCCTCTTTTTCTCCGGCTTTGCACTCCAGCCTCGTAATCTCTTCAGAAGAAATAGTTCCCGCCAGCTGATTGTATGTTCCCTCTTGTCCTTTGAGTACAAGCGTCACCGGCTTATTTTCCCATTTATTTACATTTTTCAAATGTACTTCCAATCGGATCCACTCACGTTTTCCGGAGGCTTTTATATATCCTCCGCGTTCTTGTCCTTCTTCCTGTAAATATATCATCTTACGGAAATAACTCACGAAGTTCTCCTTTTATGGCTTTTCTAAAAACTATGCATGTAAGGGGATTTTTATGCTAAAAAAGCGGACCGCATTTGCGATCCGCTTCTCTTCTATTCAAAGCACTATTCGATTGATTATTTCAATGTAACTTTAGCGCCTTCAGCCTCTACCTTAGTTTTGATATCTTCAGCTTCGTCTTTAGAAGCACCTTCTTTGATTACTTTAGGAGCGCCATCTACAACTTCTTTTGCTTCCTTAAGTCCAAGACCTGTTACTTCACGAACAACTTTGATAACCTTAACTTTGTTTGGTCCAACTTCTGTAAGTTCTACGTCGAACTCGTCTTTCTCAGCGCCGCCTGCTGCTGCACCGTCGCCTGCTGCTGCTACAACAACACCTGCTGCTGCAGATACACCAAATTCTTCTTCACAAGCTTTTACTAAATCATTTAATTCCAAAACGCTCATCTCTTTGATAGCATCGATAAATTCCTGAGTAGTCATTTTAAATTCCTCCATTTAATATAATTTTTTGTTTATTTACAGATTATTCTGCAGCCGGCTCTTCACCATTTCCTTTAGCTTCAGCGATCTGATTAAGAACGCGGGCCATATTGGTAACAGGTGACTGCAAGCTTCCAAGCAATTTAGAGATAAGAGTATCTCTTGATGGGATGTTAGCCAATGTCTTGATACCAGCTTCATCATAATATGTGCCGGCTACAACACCGCTCTTGAACTGAAGTGCCTCTGCTTCTTTTGCAAAGTCATTGAGAATACGCGCTGGAGCGGTCTCATCCTCTGCTGAAAATGCAACTGCAGTAGGTCCTTCCAAATCCTTATCCAACTGTGCAAAATCAGTTCCTTCGAATGCACGAACAAGCATTGTGTTTTTGTATACTTTGTATACCACACCAGCTTCTCTCAATGCTTTACGAAGTTTTGTATCCTGCTCAACAGTCAGACCACGATAATCAACAAGTACAGCTGCTTTTGCGTCTGCTGCGTATCCTTTGATCTCGTCTACGATTGGCTGTTTGATCTCTACTTTAGCCATGAGTCATTTCCTCCTTATATATTTTCTGCCGAAAAGAATATATATAACGCATATACGTCCACACAAATTGTTCCGTGCAAGCACTCTCACAATTTGTAAACCAATTCGCATTCCGTGCTATCGGACGTAATATAGAAAACCCCTCTTCTCGCCATAGCAAAAAGAGGGGACGTAAATCCACATTCTTTACTCCTCGGTAGGCGGCTCTTGCACTTACACATCTGAAATCCCGAAGGACCATCTATACCTACTGTCTACGGCAGTCATCGAAATTTATATTAACATACCTTGACGGTACTGTCAATATCTTTTTTATGCATATTTTACTGTGCTTACTTTCACACCAGGTCCCATTGTGCTGGTGATCGTAACACTCTTCATATACTGTCCTTTTGCACTTGCTGGTTTTGCTTTTACGATAGCGTCCATCAAAGTGTTGAAGTTGTCATTCAACTGCTCTGCAGTGAAAGATGCTTTTCCAACCGGACAGTGAATAATGTTTGCTTTGTCCAAACGATATTCGATCTTACCTGCTTTAATGTCATTAACAGCCTTTGTAACATCCATTGTAACAGTTCCTGCTTTCGGGTTTGGCATCAAGCCTTTTGGTCCGAGTACACGTCCGAGACGACCAACAACACCCATCATATCCGGAGTAGCTACAACTACATCAAACTCAAACCATCCTTCGTTCTGGATCTTAGGAATGAGTTCCTCGCCGCCAACATAATCAGCACCAGCTGCTTCTGCTTCTGCAACTTTATCGCCTTTTGCAAATACAAGAACGCGAACTTTCTTACCTGTTCCGTGAGGCAGTACAACTGCACCACGTACCTGCTGGTCTGCATGACGTCCATCTACACCAAGACGGATATGAGCTTCAATTGTTTCATCGAATTTTGCAACTGCTGTTTTCTTTACAAGGTCAATGGCCTCAGCTGGATCATACTGAACTGTTCTGTCTACCAGCTTTGCAGCCTCAACATATTTTTTACCTCTTTTCATGATTCAAACCTCCTAGTGGTATTAACGAATGTGTAGGAGCTTAGTAACAAGTTCCTGTTCTCCCACAACGTCCAAATGACATAAGTCTTCTGCGATGTCTAAATTTTTACGTAAGTTTTATTAGTCTTCTACTGTGATACCCATACTTCTTGCAGTACCGGCGATCATGCTCATAGCAGCTTCCACGCTTCCTGCATTCAAGTCAGGCATCTTAAGTTCTGCAATCTTCTGAATCTCTGCTTTAGAGATCGTTGCAACTTTTGTCTTATTTGGTACACCAGAACCGGATTCAATCTTACAAGCTTTCTTAAGAAGAACTGCTGCCGGTGGAGTCTTTGTGATGAAGCTGAAACTTCTATCTGCATAAACAGTGATAACTACAGGAATGATCATACCTTCCTGTCCTGCTGTCTTTGCGTTAAACTCCTTTGTAAACTGAACAATGTTTACACCATGCTGTCCAAGTGCCGGACCAACTGGTGGTGCTGGTGTTGCTTTTCCAGCTGGGATTTGTAATTTAATATATCCTTCAACTTTCTTAGCCATTATAAAAACCTCCTGATTTTCACTTCTATAACTTTTCTAATTCTGAGAAATCAATTTCTACCGGTGTTCCACGGCCAAACATGTCAATTTCGATCACTGCCATATGTTTTGCCGGGTGAACTTCCTGCACGATACCATGTGTATCCTGCCATACACCCTTGGTAACCAGAACATGGTCGCCAATACTGTATGGTACTTCCTCTGCCTGAGCCAGAAATCCCATGTTGGTAATTTCTTCTGCGGTAAGAGGAACCGGTTTCGATCCCGGGCCGACAAATCCTGTCACACCGCGGGTATTTCGAACCACATACCAGGTCTCGTCATTCATCACCATATTCAGGAGAACGTAGGCTGGAAACATTTTCTTCTGAACCTGTTTCTTTTCTCCATTTCTCTCCTCAACAACCGTCTGCATCGGCACCATAACTTCAAGGATCTGATCCTGAAGGTTACGATTTTCGATTGTCTTCTCGATGTCAACTTTTACCTTATTCTCGTATCCGGAATAAGTGTGAACTACATACCATTTTGCTTCTTCCGCCATAGCAACCTCCTAAAATAATTATAGTCCAATTGCCTGCAGACCAAGACGAATCAGCCAGTCGATACCGGCGATCACACCGCCAAGAACAACAGAAACAGCGAGCACCAGTGCGGACTGGCGCATCAATTCATCTCTTTTTGGCCATGTACATCTCTTGAATTCTGCTTTGACACGATTAAAGAAGCCACCTGCTTTCGAAGTCTTTTCTGCTTCGCTCATCGGGCACACATCCTTTCCCCAACATTACAATAACAAAATTATTTTGTCTCTTTGTGCAATGTGTGTGTTCTACAAAATCTACAATATTTCTTTGTTTCCATTCTGTCCGGATGGTTTTTCTTGTCTTTGGTCAAGTTGTAGTTACGCTGCTTACACTCTGTACATTCTAATGTAATTTTAGTACGCATTACGTCACCTCCGTGATTATTTGTTTGTAAAAATTTAGGCATAAAAAAAAGACCTAATTCATCGCTAGAATATAGTACCACAAATTCATACGATTCGTCAAGTCTTTTTTCATTGTTTTTAGATTCGGTAGATTTCTACCCCTGCGAAACGGACATTTCCTTCCATCACCAAGGTCGGTCCGTCTTCTGCCACACCACTCACATGGTGCTCCTCCACGCCGCCAAAACTGCAGTCTGTATTGTTCACCACATGCCAGTTTGACGGAATGTAGATGTCCACGCCGGAAAAATATACACTCAGATCAATCACCGCGCTTCCGGACTGTATGACAGCATTGTCCATATTTACTTCCATGCCACAGAATTTGCAGTCAATGACTGCCTTTTTAAACGCATTGGAATTGATATTTTTCTTTGTTCCGTTAAAAATGCCCGTCAATATCACGCTGTCACCGTCGACATCAGAGGCATTCATATCCGCCGTCCCCTTGCTGTACGTTTCGACATGGCGGTGAAGTTTCCGGTTTCGGTACTCTTTGACACGGCTCCCAAAGATCATATTCAGACCGATACTTCCAAACAATGCTGCCCACAAAACCGGCCACGGTGTCAATGCTTCGATTCCCAGCACATGTTCAAACATGATAAGCAGAATCGCCAGTGAAAACAGCATTCCTCCAAATTCCAGGCGAATTGCCGATTTGATAAAACACATCACGCAAATGATACCGATCACGATACGCATCAAACTGATATCCGGCGTAAATCCAAGGCTGTGCGCCAATATATATACCGCTGCCAAAAGAAGCAGCACGCCCCAAAATATATTGTCTTTCTTCATAATAAATGTCCTCCTTCTAATTTGTATGGATTTCAATGTTTCCAAGATCCGCTTCTACTTTCACCTGACGATAGTCTTCGTAGCCGGCAGCATTCGCATCTTTTTCCACTTTATATTCACTCTCTACACCGGCATGCTTTTCATCATTGATAGAAACGTTTCCAAGGTCCGCTGAAAGGTCGTAGGCATAGGCACCTTTTGGTCCGTCAAAATGCATTTCAAAATTACCGGCATCCACTTCCGCTTCCACCGCCTTGATGTGATTGTTCTTAAGTTCCACATTTCCGGCATCCGCATCAATTTTTATATTATCCAGTGTACATTCTGACACGATCAGATTACCTGCATCCAGGTCCGCCACGATCTCTCCGTTTGGAATCCCTGTCAAATGCACGTCGCCCGCATCCAGTGTAAGATTCATTTTTGTATTTTCATACATCGATGTTGGAATTTTCACCGTCAATGTACATTTTCCCGTGATATTTCCAAATGGGAAATGAAACTGAATGCCATGTTGGCGGCTTTCTATATTAATAACACCATTTTTATCATCAATTGTGGGTTTACGGCTCGCCTCACCATAATAAACAAATTCCGGCTCTTCTACTTCATCCGTAACTTCCAGGGTCAACTCCATCGCGTCAGCATCTACCGTAATATTTTCAATCGGATCATTCATTGTTTCTCCCGGCATTACGGTCTCTGTTTGAATCTCAGACTCCCTTACCTTCAAATTAATATTGTTATGATAAACCGCAAACGGAATGATCGCCCCAAGGCTCAGCACCAGCACACCAAATATCACGATCAATACAATCGCAAATGCCGGTACTTTCTTCTTTTCATAGATTGGCTTTGTTGCTGTACTTGTATTTGTTGATTGCTCGCGCTCGTAATTGGCAGTCGCCTTTGCCAATTCCTGGTAACGATTTTTCAAACTGCTTCCGGATACCAGAAGATATACGCCAATCCCCGCAATAAACAATACACTGCTGTCCAAAATCGCTTTGGCAAACAAATTCCGGCACAATCCCGAGCCCATGCTTGGCACCACACTGAAAATACACAAAAACACTCCGATACAAGTCTTGAGCACGCGGCGTTTTTCGTCTCTTTCCTGATTTTCGCGGACATACGCTGCGGCTTCTTCATCCAGTGCAATTGTGTACCGGCTGACTTTTCCGTATTCTTTGGTCCTTGTAGAAGCCAGCACAAACAGTACGACCGCCACACCGACAAGCAGAAACATCCCCATATTTCCCAGCAGATTTCCTACCAGCGTTCCGAGATATCCCTGATTGATTGCGCCATCGAAAACCGACTCCACAAACGGTCCCCAGATGCAGAGCATGACACCGAGGGCAACATACCTGGCATGCGTTTTTGCAAAAGCAACGTATTTCTTCGCTTCTTCCGGCCCCCATCTGCGGTCTGCATGACGGCTCTTTTTCTCCTGCGGTTCCTCTTCTTTTTTCATAAAGTCACCGATTCCGAGTTCTTCCGCCAGTTCATCCAGATTGCCAAACTCTGAGATTACTGTTCCCACAGCTTCTTTCTCTGACATTCCCTCTGCGATCAGTTCTTCGTATTTGTCTTCCATCATTTCCATCAATTCTGCTTTTGCCCGCAGCACTTGCGGAGTTTCCGGAAGATTCATAAACATATTACTAAGATATTCTCTAATTGCTTCCATCCTCTTGGCTCATCCTTTCTTTCATAATAAACTTATCCACAACCTCTTTCGTCACTTCCCACTCTTTACACTTTTCTTCATAATACAATTTTCCTTCTTCGGTGACACGATAATACGTGCGTCGCTTACCTCCTGTCTCATTGCCGGAAAACGATTCAAGGTACCCATTTTTTTCCATCCTTGTAAATGCCGAGTACAACGTCGTCTCTTTAATGATATATTTTTCCTCAGAAATCATTCGGATTTTCTTCGAAATTTCATATCCATACGAAGGATTTTGCTGGAGCAGATATAAAATGATCGTATCATTATATCCCCGAATCACATCGCTGCTAATCAAAATCCCGCCTCCTTTCGTGCTTTTTCGGTATTTGCCGGAGTGGCAGATTATTACGTTTGTCGTTGCTACGTCTATCGTAGTACGTCTGACGTAGTTAGAGTATAACATGATTACTACGACAGGTCAAGTAAAAATATTATAATAAATAGAAAATCACTTGCTTTTTGACAGTATAGTACACTCTCAAATGCAAGTGATTTTTCTTCTCTCAGCTTATTCGTTTGACAATAACCGCATCAGTTCAACCTCCGCGCTTTTCCATACACTTTTTTCCCATGTACGAGACGATATGCACGAATATAGATTTCGCCGTAGTCATCTACATTTTTGACATAACATTTGGTTGTTGATGTGCCTTTGATGTTTTTCAATGTTTCATCGCCGGTATAAATCTGGTAACCGCTCGCGTCCGTGGATCGTTTCCAGGAAAGCACATAACGTTCTACGATCTTGCGCACTCGTGGTCCGGCAACAACCGCCGGGATGGTTCCGCGGCTGACAAATTTCCCGTCATATGCTTTGGCAGTGTCTCTTGCGCCCGTATTTTCCCATCCGTAAATCGTTACTCCGGCCGGGAGCCAGCGAAGATCCGTCATCATAATATTGGAAGGAAATACCAGTTTGCGAATACTGCTGCATTCATCAAAATTCATGCGGATGTAATTCAATTTTCCGGCTTTTACTTCCACGGTTTTCAATCGGTCGCAGCCGGCAAAACGGTATTTTGTACCGTAACCTCGTTGCACATTTTTCGTGATTGTAAGTTTGGTCAGGTATTTTGCCTGTTTAAAGGCATCTCCCGCAATCTTTGTCGTGTTTTTCGGCACCGTGTAAGCGCCTTTTTTCGCCGGTGGGTAATACAAAAGTTCATCGGTATTCCGGTCAAATAACACGCCATTTTTTGCATAATATTTTTTATTTTTCGAAGACACAGTTATTTTCCGGCATCTGAGATCTGCCTTCTGACTCTTTAAAAAGCCGATGCTTTTGCATTTTGTCGGAATCTTATAACTTGTCTTAGCAAGCGGAAACGCACGCACACTCGTACCGGCTACATTGTAAAGGACGCCGTCGATTTCCTTAAAATACTTATTTGAATCAGAAACCGTAATCTTTCTCAAACGATTGTAATCAAGGCGGCCCCGGATATACTTACAGGTGCTTGGCAGCTTCAGACTTCCGCGTTTTCCGGATGGGAAAAAGACCATTTCTCTTCCGTCTTTCGTATAAATGACACCCTGCTGGCAGCGGAAATTCTTATTTTTATCGCTGATCCGTATTTGTTTAAGACGCTTTAATTGCTCGCGGTAATAACTTCCTCCCACGATTGCCTCCGTCTGTTCCGGCAGAACAATCGTCTCCAGATATTTACATCCTTCAAACCAGCCGCGGTCAACTGTCGTCACCGATGCCGGCAGGAAAATTGCGCGATATTCCGTTCCGGTCAGAGCACCATAGCAGATCTTTTTCACGGTATCCGGAATATGAACGACACCTTTCCCCTTCACCGGTGCCTGGATCAAACTCGTTTCTGTCTCGTCCAAAAGCAATCCCCCGCGTGCGGTATAAGACGGATTTCCGGCCTTTACCTCAAACGAAGAGGCCGCTTCTTCAAACGCATAATGTTCGATTTTTTCTGTATTTTTAGGAATGACAACTTTTCCCAGCCGGCGGCAGCCCGAAAATGCGTAACGGGATATCCTCTCCAAGCTCGCCGGAAGCATGATATCTTCCAACCGTTCACATCCATAAAATGCAGAACTGTCAATCGACCGGATTTTGCTCATCCCGTCTACTTTTTTCAATTTGAAACATTTGTAAAATGCCTGATACGGGATGGCATCCATTTTGGACGACAAGCTCACACTTTCAAGACGTTCGCAGGCATAAAATGCGCGATATCCCAGACTCTCGACGGTCTCCGGAATCGTTATTTTCGTAAGCGATTTACAACGCCGGAAGGCATCGCGGTCAATCTGTTTCACCGTTCCCGGAATGCGGATCGAGTTCAATGCCACGCATCCATCGAAGATCCCTTCGCGTAACGTATCCACTCTTGCCTCCATTCGAACGGTCTGAAGATTTGTACAATCCGCAAACGCATTGCTTCCGATATACTCCACAGAACTCGGGATTGTAACTGACGTCAATTTTTTACATCCATAAAAGGCATTGGCGTATATTTTCTTTACCGACGAAGGCACCGTAAAGGAACCGCTCTTCTGATTCGGACATTTTACCAGGATTGTCCCGTCTTTACTGCAAAGTGCTCCGTTGATCGTCGTATAATACGCATTTCCCTGCGTCGAAAAACGTGTGATTTTCTGATTTCCAAACGCATCATTTCCGATGGACGAAATATTTCCGCGGATCGTTACTACCGGCGAATCTGTGCACACCGTCAACTCTCCGTACGAATTTACTTCCATTCTGGCCGAAACCGTTTTCCCCGGCACAAAGCACAGACCCGCCGTCAGCAAAAGCGCTCCTGCCATCCACTTCCTATTGTTTTTTTGATTCATTTTTTCCTCCTGTTCTTTCCCTATCGCGCAATAAGCGCAGCAAAATTTTCTTATATTTTACCATTTATTACCTATTATGTCAAACACTTCAAAAAGAGGCCGCCCATAAGCAGCCTCTTTTACATTTTTCTATACTTGTAATTTTTGTAAAAAGCTTCGTGTACGATCGTTTTCCGGACAATCAATAACTTGCCCCGGCGTTCCTTCTTCGACCACCACGCCGCCATCCATAAAGATGACCCGGTCAGAAACCGCCTTGGCAAATTGAATCTCATGCGTAACAATCACCATTGTCATTTTTTCCGCCGCCAGTTCTTTCATCACGCGGAGGATTTCCGCTGTGATTTCCGGATCCAGTGCCGATGTCGGCTCATCGAAGAAAAGCATCTTGGGATGCATCGCAAGGGCTCTCGCAATCGCCACTCGCTGATTTTGTCCACCGGATAATTCACATGGATACGCGTCTTCTTTTTCTTCCAATCCCACTTTTTTCAAAAGCTCACGTGCCTCTGCAAACACTTCTTCTTTCTTTCTCTTTTGATTGTGGATCGGTGCATCGGTAATATTTTTCATTACGGAAAAATGCGGAAACAGATTAAAATTCTGGAACACAAGCCCAAATTGCTGTCCGGCTTCCCAAAGTTCCTTTTTTCCAGGATAAATGCCCTCTTTCACGACGGTTTTCCCACTGTATGTAATATCGCCGCCGTCAATCTGCTCCAAAAATGTCGCGCAGCGCAGCAATGTCGATTTTCCGGAACCCGATGGCCCAATGATCGAGACTACCTCGCCCTCATTTACTTTTAAACTGATGTCTTTCAGCACTTCTTTCCCTTCGAAACTTTTGCTGATTTGTTTCATTTCTAATATACACGTTTCTTTCGCCATGTCACTGCCTCCTCACTAACGATAATAATCCAGTTTCTTTTCAATCTGTTCCATCACTGTCGCCACTACAAAGTTAAAGATGTAATAAAATACACCAGCGACAAACAGTGGCATCAAGGAAGCCTGTGATGCTGCGATCTGTTTTGCCATTGTAAACATTTCCGTGTAGGCAAGAGCAAAGGCAAGGGATGTATCCTTTACCAATGTGATTACCTCGTTGGTAACCGGCGGCATCACTCGTTTTACCATCTGCGGGAAGAGGATGCGGAAAAATGTCTGGCTGCGGCTGTACCCCATTACGGTCGCTGCTTCTCGCTGTCCTGCCGGAATGCTCTGGATTCCCGAGCGGTAGATCTCGGCAAAATATGCCGCATAATTCAGTGAAAATCCGATCAGTACCGCGTAAAAACGATATTGATACGACGTCGATATGCCAAACAAATAATACGGTGCAAAAAAGACCACCAAAAGCTGAAGCATCAATGGTGTACCGCGCATAATGGAAATATAAATCTTAGCGATCCATTGCAGCGGTTTGATCTTTGACATCCGCACTGCCATGACCAAAAGTCCAAGCGGCATAGAGAATAACAATGTAAAGAAGAAAATTCCCAATGTCGCAAGCATTCCCTGTCCCAGTTGTTTTACAATCTGGCCGATCCCCTGCTTTTTAACGGTTCCGGCACTCTCTGTCGCCGCATCGTCCGCCTGCGTATTCTCGCTTTTCTTTGTCAATTTACTTGTATCCGGTTCCGGCACTTTTCCACCATCAACATATGTCTTGTCGTCCATGCTCAGACACATGCTGTCTGTTAATTCCCATTTTTTGGCAATCTTTTCAAATGTACCATCGTAAAGCATGCCTAACAATGTCGTTTGAACGGTATCACGGAGTTCGGTATTTCCTTTTTTGAATCCGATACCGTATTCCTCCGACGACAAACGCTCGTCTAACATTTCAAACTGGTCTTTCTTAGCCGAAAGCTGGTAGGATGCCACCCCAATGTCCATTGCGATCGCGTCTACCATTCCGCTTTCAAGGTTCATAAAGGCGGAGTTATAATCTGCGACCTGCTGCAATTCTTTCAATGATTTGCGGATTGCTTTGTTTTCTTTCGTCGCATCGTCGCCGGTCAGCGCCGCAAGGGCGGAAGAATCTGCCTGTACGACAAGTATTTTTCCCTTCAGATCCGCAAGTTTCTGAATCCCGGAACCTTTTTTCACGATAACGACCTGGGAATTATCGACATATGGTGTCGTCCAAGTGTACTGGTCTTCACGTCCGTTCATCGTAAAACCATTCCAGATACAGGAAATCGCTCCGGAAGCCAGTTCGGAATCTTTCGAATCCCAGGAAATCGGTCGTTTTACCAATTTCCAGCCATTGCGGTTACAAACTTCTTCGGCAAGATCAAGGTCAAATCCGACATACTCGCCATTTTCATCAAGATAGCCATATGGCGGAAATTCCGCATCAAATCCGACGATAAATTCTTTTTCTGCCGCTTTCACTTTCTGCGGCTGGTACAGGGTCACTGCCGCCACCGCAAAAAGCAAAAGGACAAATAATATCATTGGTACTTGGTTTCGTTTATTTTTCTGCATATTAAAATACCTTCTCTTCCATATTTAGCGAACTACAATTTTCATAAATTTCTTTTTGCCTCGTTTCAGAACGATTCCGTCCTCTCCGATGCTGTCTTTGGAAATCTGTGCACGAACATCTTCCACTTTATTTCCATCAATGGACACACCACCCTGCTGTACGTTTCGACGCGCCTCTCCGTTGGATGGGGCAAGTCCTGCTTTTACAAGAAGGTTCAGAATTCCGATCTGTCCGTCTTCGAAGTCAGCATCGGTCAATTCCACTTCCGGCATCTGTGCTGCATTTCCGCTGGAGAACAAGGCTCTCGCACCTTCCTGTGCCTTTGCCGCCTCTTCTTCGCCATGTACCATTTTTGTCAATTCAAAGGCAAGAATTTCCTTGGCCTGATTGAGCTGGCTTCCTTCCCATTTGTCCATCTCGTCAATCTGCTCAAGTGGCAGGAACGTAAGCATACGAAGGCATTTGAGCACATCGTCATCGCTGACATTTCTCCAGTACTGGTAAAAGTCAAACGGACTTGTCTTTTCCGGATCCAGCCATACTGCGCCGGACTGCGTTTTACCCATTTTCTTTCCTTCACTGTTTAACAGAAGATTAATGGTCATCGCATACGCATCTTTTCCCAATTTACGGCGGATAAGTTCGGTCCCTCCAAGCATATTGCTCCACTGGTCGTCCCCGCCAAACTGCATATTGCAGCCGTATTTCCGGAACAATGCATAGAAGTCGTAACTTTGCATGATCATGTAGTTAAATTCCAAAAATGTCAGACCTTTTTCCATTCTCTGCTTGTAGCATTCTGCCGACAACATACGGTTGACAGAAAAATGAGGTCCGATGTCGCGCAATACTTCCATATAATTCAGATCCAGCAGCCAGTCTGCATTGTTTACTACCATTGCTTTTCCATCTGAAAAATCGATGAAACGGCTCATCTGTTTTTTGAAGCAGTCAACATTATGCTGGATCGTTTCTTTTGTCATCATCTGACGCATGTCGGTTCTTCCGGAAGGATCGCCGATCATCGCTGTACCTCCGCCGATCAGGGCAATCGGTTTATTGCCGGCCATCTGCAGACGTTTCATCAGACAAAGTGCCATAAAATGTCCCACATGAAGGCTGTCTGCCGTCGGGTCAAAACCGATGTAAAAAACAGCTTTTCCATTATTTACCAGTTCCTTGATTTCTTCTTCGTCTGTTACCTGCGCGATCAATCCGCGGGCAACCAATTCGTCATATACTTTCATTTTAGGTCTCCTTTTTTTTGCTTTTGCTTAACTATTCAGGATCAATGTATGAAATCAATGAATCGTCGTGCTTGCACGTAAGAGACTTTGATTCCCATACATTGATCCTAATAGGGCTCCCCCTCACCATATGAGCATTTTTAGCCTTGCTAAAGGCGAGAAAAGAACACGAAGTGTTCGAAATGCGAATGTGTGGGAGGGGGAGGCTGAATAGTTACAATAATATGTAAATTTATTTGATTTCCACGAATTCTTCGGTTATAATAATGGTACATTATGATTTAAGAAAGGAACCTCATCCGATGCATCAGATAAAAAAATTTGTAAAAACAGAAACCGTTCTTTGTTTTTTTTCTCTCCTTGCGCTCATTTCGCTCTTTCTGGTACCGCCGGATGCCGCTTATTTGGATTATATCGATTTTCGAACATTGGCAATTTTATTCTGCCTCATGGCCGTTATGGCAGGTTTTCAGGAAAATGGTCTGTTTGCTGTAATCGCACAGTCTATCCTCTGCCACGTAAAAAATATACGACAGATTTTATCTGTCTTAGTTCTCTTGTGCTTCTTTTGCAGCATGTTCATTACCAACGACGTCGCACTGATCACATTTGTGCCGTTGACAATTATTGTATTCCACATGCTTGATGCAAAATTAAAAAAATGGTTAATTCCCACCATCGTGCTTCAGACGATTGCCGCCAATTTGGGAAGTATGCTGACTCCGCTCGGCAATCCACAAAATCTATATCTTTATGAAAAATCCGGCAGCAATATCGGCTCTTTTCTTCTGCTTATGCTGCCTTTTACTTTCGTTTCTCTTCTCTTTCTCTGTGCATGGATTCTTATTATATGCCGCCAGGAATCGACTGCTATTCAGGTAAATTTTGAAAAAAAGGCATCCATTCAAAGTCCGCTTTCCGTTCTCGGCTTTTCTCTCCTTTTTCTGACCTGCCTGCTTACTGTTCTTCATGTGATACCGTGGAAAATCACTTTAAATATTGTCCTTATCAGCATGATTGGCTACAGTCGGAAAACTTTTAAGAAAATTGATTATTCTCTTCTTTTCACATTTACCGCCCTTTTTATCTTTATCGGAAATATTGGGCGAATTCCGTTTTTTCATGATACCATTGCTAATATTATCAATGGACATGAAACGCTTACTGCAATCCTTGCCAGCCAGTTTATGAGTAATGTTCCCGCTGCAATTCTTTTGTCAGGATTCACCCGTCAATATGCCGACTTGATCATCGGAGTAAATCTTGGTGGACTAGGCACGCTGATTGCCTCCATGGCAAGCCTGATTTCATTCAAATTTTTAGCCAAAGAAATGCCTGAAAAAAAAGGTGCTTATCTTTTGTATTTCACGATAAGCAGCCTCGTATTTCTGGTACTTTTGATGAGTCTTTCTTATCTATTAAATGTGATGTAACTATTTTGTCATACCCGGATACAAACGTCGCTGCGTCCCGTCGTATCTTTCGTTACGACAATCTGTTTGTCGATTTTTTCCTTCAATTCCGACACATGCGATATGATACCGACCAGCTTATGTCCTTCGGTAATTCCGACCAGCGCCTTGTATGCCAGTGGAAGTGTTTTTTCAGTATCGAGCGAGCCAAATCCTTCGTCGACAAACATCGTGTCGATCTGGATTCCGCCTGCCGACTCCTGTACCTCATCGGAGAGCCCCAGCGCCAATGACAGCGATGCCATAAACGACTCCCCGCCGGAAAGCGACTTGACACTTCGCCGCGTGCCATTATAATGATCGATAACACACAATTCCAATCCGCTCTGGCTCCGTTTATTCTCCGCTTCCCGCACGCGCTCTAACTCATACTGTCCATCGGACATTTTCATAAACCGTAGATTCGCGCGGTAAATGATACGGTCAAAATACGTCATCTGCACATAGGTTTCAAGACTGATTTTATCTTTCGCCGTCAATGTTCCGTTTGCCGTCGCAGAAAGTGCATTGACCCACGCATATTTTTTCTCCTGCGCCAAAAGTTCACCTGCATTTTTACTTATATTTTCTTGAATACCCGCGTTCGTTTTCCGGCGCGTATGCATTTCTTTCATTTTTTCGTCAAACATCGTCCGCTCCCCCATCAAAACCTTCTGGCGTTCCAAAAGTTCCGGAAGATCTATGGTTTCCGCCGTTTCAATCGCTTTTTGAAGTCCCTCGATCGTTCCCTGCATCGCAGAAACCGCCTGACTTTTTTGCTGATATCTCTTGTCGCTGCTGTCAAATTTTTCCTGCTTTTTCTTGACTGAAATTCGGATTTCCTGCTCTTTCTTCGCTGCCTCCCGGTAGCCGGAAAAACGCAGATCCGCCACTATTTCCTGCTTTTGTTTCTTCGCATTTTCAAATGTTTCCGTCGCCTTGATCTGAGATGCCACAAGTTCTTCCCTGCTTTGTTTTTCTTTCTCATAAGCAGTTTCACTTTCCGGAATTTTTTTCTCTAACCAAACTTTTCTCTGTATCCTCTTCTCTTCTTCTGACAATTCGTTCTGTCTTTTCAAAAGCTTCTCTTTTGTCTCTTTTTCCAATGCCGTGATCTGCTCGTCCGCGTCCGTCACTTTACCAAATAACTGCGAAAGTTCCTCCTCCAGATGGCTCGCTGCCTCTGTTGCTTTGGTATGATAAATGTTTGCCTGTTTTGCCTTCTCATTCACATTTTCATAAGCTCGCTCGCACGACATTTTCGCCTTTTTGAGGTCCTCCTCATGTGGCACTTCACTGGAAAGTTCTGCCACTTTCGGATGGCTCAATGAACCGCAGACCGGACATGGCATATCTTCCACAAGCCGGCTTGCCAATAACCCCGCCTGTCCGTCACGATAGGCCTGATCCATCCGTTCATATACCTGTTTTTCCTTCTTATAGGCTTCGTCTGCCACAAGGTATTGTTTCTGTGCTTCCCTTGCTTCGCTTTGCCGTTCTGTCAGATCTTTCTGTTTTGCTTTGATCTGTTTAATCTTCTGTATTTTTTCGCTTAACCGCTCTATTTCATGTCGTAGTTTTTCCTGCAATTCCCCGGTATCTGCGAGTGTCTGCAACTCTTGTCTGTATTTTTCCAGTTCTATTTCAAGGTCTTTTATGCCTTTGTTCTTTTCCAATAATTGGGTTTTGATCTGCTCGGCAGAATGCCCCGCCTTCTGAATTATCTTCTCCAGTTCTTCCACTTTTTCGTACTTTGGAAGTTCCAGATGAATCTCCGTCGCCTGACGCAGAAGTTCTTCTGTCCCCTCCTGCTCTTTTTTCGCCTGCTCCCGCTGCTGTTTTGCAAGTTCTCTTTCTTCGCGCAGAGTCTGAATCTGCTCTCCGGCTTCCTGCAATTCTTTTTGCATTTTTTCTATCTGCTCTGCCTGCCCGATCTTTGCATTTACATTTTCTAATTCTTCGTCTATTTGTACCACATTTTCCTTGATTTTTCGAGCTTTTTCGACATCTTCCTGTTCTAATTCGCTCAGTATTTCCAATACTTTTTCGATTGGTAGTTCCTTCTTTTTTGCTTTTTCCACTTCCAAAAATAATACATTTTCTTCCTCACATAAAATCCCCTGAATATACTGCTCCATGCTCTTTCTAAGGTCCTGGCAGTTTCCGTACAACTGCTTTGCTTCGCCCGAAAGTTTCTTTTGCAGATTCAGATAACGCTCCGTCTGAAATAAACGGCGAAAAATCTCCTGCCTCTCCGATGTCGGCGCGATCAAAAGTTTCAGGAAATCTCCCTGCGCGAGCATCGCGATCTGGGTAAACTGCTCCCTGTCCACGCCCAGCAGGTCTTCTATCACAGTGGTTACTTCCTTTTTCCCCGATACCACGACGCCATCCGGCAGAATCAGTTCCGCATTGGCTTTTTCGGTCGTCATGCCCTCTCCACGCTGTTTTTTTCTCGCGTATTCCGGATTTCTTGCCACCTCGTAGGTCTGTCCCCGATGGGAAAAGACAAGACGCACTTCCGTTTTCGTGTCACTGTCGGCGTATGTGGAACGAAGCATCCATTCCTCACGGTTTTCTCCGCTCGGTCTTCCGTACAAAGCATAGCAGATGGCATCAAATATCGTAGTTTTGCCGGCTCCCGTATCTCCTGTGATCAGATACAATCCGTCATTTCCTAATTTTCCCATATCCAGTTTTTTTGTATCCGCATATGGTCCAAATGCTGTCATTGTCAAATATAACGGTCTCATATCCTCACTCCTTCCACACGGTTTTCATCATATCCTGCACGAACGCGCGCTGCTCTTCATTCATCGGCTGATTATTCTGCATCTCATACAATTCTTCAAACAATTCGATCGGCTGTTTATGCTCCACATCCGCGCCCTTTTCCACCAGTTGATCCTGCCTGGTCCGCGTATTATCATAATTCAATTTCATAAGATTTGGGTAAATTTTTCGAAGTTTTCCCATCGCATCCGGAATATCTTCCTCATCTGTCAATGTGACGTGAAGATAATCGTCGGTTTTCTGGTCTTGATAAAAAGATTCTTTGGTTAATTCTTCAAATGTTCCACTGATTTCCCGCATATCATGTTTGGGAATCAACGGAGCCGTACGTATCGCAATCGTTTTCCCTTCGATGTCTAATATCGTCACGGATTTATGGTGATTGGCCTCAGAAAAAGAATATTTAAGCGGAGTTCCGCTATAGCGGACCGTATCTCTTCCTACCCGCTGTGGACCATGAATGTGCCCAAGTGCGACATAATCAAAAGCATCAAACACCGAAACATCGACGTTATCCAGTCCCCCGATCATTTCCTCCGAATCCGAACGGGAGGCCCCGGTCACAAACTGGTGCGCGATCAGAATATTGCATTTTGTTTCGTCAACGTCCATGTGGTCAATTGCCACGCGGCACGCATCGGAATAGTTTTTGATATTGTCAGTTTCCTCCGGAAATACCGTTTTGACAGTAATTGGCCGAACAAACGGAAGCATATAAATATTGACTTCATTCCCATTTTCTTCCAAAGAAAACGGTTCCACCTTCCCCTCATACACAGGGGAAAAATGAATTCCGCTGCGGTCGATCAGATCTGACGCAAATGCAAGTTTAACCGCAGAGTCGTGGTTTCCACTGATGATATACACCTGCAGTTCCCGTTTTGCAAGGTTTGATAAAAATCCGCCAAGAAGTTTTACTGCCTCTTCATTGGGCACAGATTTATCATAAATATCTCCCGCGATCATCACCCCATCCGGTTTCTCCTCGTCAATGATCTCCAGCACTTTCCGTAATATATAACGCTGATCTTCCACCATCGAAAACTCATTCACTCGTTTTCCGAGATGAAGATCTGACAAATGCAGTAACCGCATCAGCTCCCTCCCTTGTTATTCAATGTCCAACAGTTCTTTTACCATCGCCGCTGTATATTCTACTTTTTCCACATGATTTGCTTCGATCTGATACAACGCATGTGCCGCAAGATGTTCTGCCGCCTGCTCCAACGGACGGATTCCCGTCGTTCCTTGATATTTTTCCATAATGGCATCCAAGGCATCTTCGCCGACGATACACTCTTCTTTTTGCATGCTCATATGTTTCAGCACTTTCGGAAGAGCAAACTGAGAAAAGATGGTTTTCTTTTCTTCGATCGTATAGTCCGGTATATCAATAACTGCAAAACGTGACATCAATGGCGCACTGATATTTTCCTTGTCATTTGCCGTCGCGATCGGATACACTCCTACGGTCGGAATACGGCATTCAATGTAGTTGTCCGTAAATCCAAGATTGTCCAATAAGGTCAAAAGCACGTCCGCCGGATTTCCATTTCCTTTTCCGGAATTTGCCTTATCCAGCTCATTGATGATAAATACAAGATTGGAAGATTCTGCCATTGCAAAGGCTTCCATGATAATACCTGCTTTTGCATTCGCATAAATACGTGAACTTCCGGTAAGCTGCTCCGGATCGTTGATCGAACTCATATCCAGTGTCGTCCATGGCAGCCGCAGAATACGTGCTACGGCATACGCGATCTGCGATTTTCCGGTACCTTCCGGGCCACAAAGCAAAATACCATACGCCGGCAGTGTATGTGTACGATTGATCTGAATGATCGTCTCGATAATACGTTGTTTCACGGATTCCATCCCGTATAATTCCTCATCCAGGATTCGTCTCGCCTCATCCGGGTCAATGGATTCGAAATAATTACTCTTCCACTGAATGTTCATCATGATGGAAAGTGCTCTCTGGGCATGTCTCTTTTCTTCCGCAGTCACTTCGCTTGATCTTGCCACGGCAAGATTTCTTCTCGCCCAAAGCCGCACATTGTCCGGCAATGTTCTTCCGGCGCAATTCATAAAATCGACGATACTCTGAAGGCTCGTAAGTTTCATATTATCGCCGTCTTCATCTTCTTCCTCAAGTTCATCGATCTCCGGCGCATCGCTGGCAAGCAGCCGTCCGATCATAAACTGCAAAAATCCGTCTTCTGCAGAAAGTTTCGTACCGCCGCCAAAACTGACCTCGCGTACTTTATAAACCGCATACCCTTCGGCTGTATTTTCTCCGGAAAGGCGCACTTTAATATGGTTTTCCCCAAGCCACTTAAAAAGACCGGTAAAACGTGCGTCCATACGAAGTATATTAGCACTCACGGTACCATTTTCTCCCTGATATTCAAATGCTGTCTTTTTCACCGGATTCGTGATCAATCCGATCGGATGATGGCAGCTTCCTTCCTCCAATGTTTCTAAGACCATGAGCGGGTTATCCACCGTCGGATTTTTCTCATTGGACTGAAATATTGTATATGTACATTCCGGCGCTTTTCCGGCATCCGGAGTGTGGGTAAAATCAAAAACAGGCATGTTTGTTCTCCTCTCAGTTGTATCCTTACAGTTTTTTCATCAATTCCTGAATTCGTTCTTCTGTCTCTTCGCACTCATCTGCAATCTGCGAAAGCGATTTCCCCTTGGCAAGTTTTTTGGAAATTTGTTCAAGAAGATTTGCTTCACGGCCTTCGGCAAGCGCATCTTCTTTAATTCCCTGACTTAAATTACA
>OGDN01000799.1_pt1 | contig 59613 bp, 58 predicted proteins | sample 1570271 | NCBI WGS metagenome assembly OGDN01 (sample SAMEA4384481, study PRJEB24528) | human gut metagenome | reverse complement strand
ATCTGCGTGCTTTTTAGTTGTGCGTAAATATTGAATTTTATGAGGGGATGTGGCGTGGGTTGCATTGCGGACGGATATGGGACGAATGAGATTGTAAAAAGCATTTGAAGAGGCAGAGTTTTATACATTTGAGGAAGCATTTGTAAGAATGAGAGATTCTCTTGTGCCAGTGGAGGTAAAGGCACCAATGGACGGTCAAAGTCCTTACGGACATTAATCAAAAGTGAAAATTACCCGGATAGTTTGCTAAAAACTATGTCCCTAAATGAGCGTCTCTAATTGATGTCATAACAGAAATATGGTATATTTAACTTATCTGATGCCGTAGGCATCTTACATATGAAAAGAAGCAAAAAAGAATATGAGTCAGGAGTGGTAGAATATGTATCAGGATGATTACAAACGTTGGATGGAGGCTGATCTGGAGGATGCGGATCTGAAGCCGGAACTGGCGAGAATCGAAGAAAATGACGAGGAGATCAAGGAGCGTTTTGCAGTTGCGCTTAAGTTTGGAACTGCAGGACTTCGAGGTGTTCTTGGAGCAGGTACGAACCGGATGAATATCTATGTTGTACGTCAGGCTACGCAAGGGCTGGCGAACTGGGTAAAGACACAGGGTGGAACGCAGACAGTAGCAATCAGCTATGACAGCCGTATTAAAAGTGATGTATTTGCGAAGAATGCGGCAAGTGTGCTGGCAGCGAATGGAATCAAGGTTCGGATCTATGATGCATTGATGCCTGTACCGGCTCTTTCATTTGCAACACGTTATTATAATTGTAATGCAGGTGTTATGGTAACAGCATCTCATAATCCAGCGAAATATAATGGATATAAAGCATATGGTCCGGATGGATGCCAGATGACAGATGATGCGGCAGCAATTGTTTATGAAGAGATTCAGAAGACAGATGTTCTGATTGGTGCAAAATACATGCCATTTGCACAGGGCGTTGAAGAGGGGCTGATTCGTTTTGTGGGCGATGATTGTAAGAGAGCTCTTTATGATGCAATCGAGGACAGACAGGTTCGCCCAGGACTTTGCAAGACAGCAGGATTGAAGCTTGTATATAGTCCGCTCAATGGTTCAGGACTTGTTCCTGTCACACAGGTATTGAAAGACATTGGAATTACAGACATCACAATCGTTCCTGAGCAGGAGTATCCAAATGGATATTTCACAACATGTAGTTATCCGAACCCGGAGATTTTCGAGGCACTTGAGAAGGGACTGAACCTTGCAAAGGAGACTGGCGCAGACTTGATGCTTGCAACTGACCCGGATGCAGACCGTGTTGGTATTGCAATGAAGTGTCCGGATGGTTCTTACGAGCTTGTCAGTGGAAATGAAGTCGGAGTTCTGCTTCTTGACTATATTTGTGCAGGACGTATTGAAAAAGGTACGATGCCAAAGAATCCGGTAGCGGTAAAATCTATCGTGTCCACACCGCTTGCAGATGCAGTTGCAGAGCATTATGGAGTAGAGCTTCGAAGTGTTCTGACAGGATTTAAATGGATTGGAGATCAGATTGCAGGTCTTGAGGCAGCAGGCGAAGTTGACCGTTTCATTTTTGGATTTGAGGAGAGCTATGGATATCTGGCTGGTCCATATGTACGTGATAAAGATGCTATTATCGGATCTATGTTGATTTGCGAGATGGCTGCTTATTATAGAAGCATCGGAAGTTCTCTGAAGCAGAGAATGGAAGAAATTTATTCCGAGTATGGACGTTATTTGAATAAGATCGACAGCTTTGAATTCCCGGGACTTAGTGGTATGGATCGTATGTCTGAGATCATGCAGGGATTAAGAGACAAGCCACTTGAGGAGATTGCTGGATATAAAGTTGTGAAGGTTACGGATTATAAGAAACCAGAAGAGACAGGTCTTCCGGCTGCAAATGTACTTATTTACAAGCTGGAGAACAACGAGACAGTTATCGTTCGTCCTTCCGGAACAGAGCCGAAGATCAAGATTTATTACACAACGCTTGGTAAGGATCTTGCGGAGGCGCAGGCTGAAAAAGATAAATTATCTGAGGCGTTAAAGCCAATTATGAAATAAAAAACATTAGAATGAGAATGTATATCAGGTGGAAGGAAACTTTCATCTGATATATGCTATATGGGAACAACAATAAATCTAAGTCTGTCAGATGGATTTGACATGCCAGATAGACTCGGATTGCTTCCACGGGACTTATGAGCAAGTCCTGAAATTTTGGGGTATGACTGCACGGAAAATAAAAAATGTATGTGCGGATCAGATAAAAGGAGGTATGTCACTATGTTACATGAAGTATCATTTGCGTCTTTTAACGGACGCGATCAGGTTCAGGGGTGGATTTATGTTCCGGCTTGTAAGCCGAAGGGAATCGTTCAGGTGATTCATGGATTCGGCGAACATTCCAGACGTTATCTACATATGATTTCTGCATTTTTAGATGCAGGGTATATTGTGGCAGCAGACGACCATGTCGGACATGGAAAAACTGCGATGGTCAATGAGGTATGGGGCGATTGGGGAGACAAAGGGCCACATACTATGATGGAAGATGAGCACACATTAAAAGAAATCGTGTGCGAAAAATATCCGGACTTGCCATATTTTTTATTTGGTCACAGCATGGGCTCCTTTATAACAAGAGATTTCATTGCAAAATATGGAGATGAACTGACAGGGGCAACTATTTGCGGTACAACCGGAATCTTCCGCGGAGCAAAAGAAGTGGGAGAAAAGCTGAAAGAAGTAATTGATGCCGGACACGGCGAGGAATCTAATCCAGAATTTGCAGGGGAACTGATGGGCTGGATGTGCGAGCGGTGTGGCGAGATCAGTATCGGAAATGAGTGGATCTGCGCAGATCCTTATGTACAACGCGACCATGCAGAAGACCCATTTGACGCATTTACAAGACCAACCAGTAACCGTTCAATCTATGATTTTATACAAATGATGGAACAGATCGAAGGAACCAAGTGGGCAGATAAAGTTCCAATTGATCTGCCAATTTACAACATCGCAGGAGACCAGGATCCAGTCGGCGAATACGGAGTAGGCGTCTATCAGGTAAGTAACTGGCTGATACAGACCGGCCATACAGTAACAACAAAACTATATTCCGGATATCGTCATGAAATTCATAATTACGCAGAGATAAAAAATGAAGTCGAAGCAGGAATTATCGCATTCATGGACGGAATGTTAAGTTAAAAATGAATAGGTTGGGGACGTAGTAAAATGTTAAAATGCTACGTCACAATTGTATTTTGCGGCGTCCTTTTTTGAGAATCAGGGTGTCCCTGATTGGATACAGAATTATGTGGGAATAAAAATATGAATGAGGAATTATAAAAAATGAGTGGAAAATTATATGGTGTCGGTGTTGGCCCGGGAGATCCGAAGTTAATGACGTACTTGGCAGTGGAGACGATTAAGAATTGTCCGGTAATCGCAGTGCCTGCAGATGGAAAAGAACATGCAATCAGTTATAAAATTGCATCTGGAATTGTGAAGGATATGGATCAGAAAGAATGTCTGGGACTGTCTTCACCGATGACGAAAGACCGGAAAATTTTAGAAAAGAATTATCAAAAAGTATCAGAAGAAATCATAAAGAAACTGGATGAAGGTAAAAATGTGGCATACTTGACACTTGGAGATCCAACGGTTTATTCCACTTATGTTTATATCCAGCGTATTGTAAAAGAATGTGGATACGATGCAGAGATTATTAATGGAGTTCCATCATTTTGTGCAGTTGCAGCCAAACTGGGAGACAGCCTTGCAGACCGATCCGAGCAGCTTCATATCATTCCATCCAACTATGATATCGAAGAGGCGTTGACGCTTCCGGGAAATAAGATTCTTATGAAGGCAGCTTCAAAATTGTCGGATGTGAAGAAAGTTCTGAAAGAACAGGGGCAGGAGGCATGGATGATTGAAAATTGTGGCATGGAAGAAGAAAAAATCTATCACAGTGTAGAAGAAATGCCGGAGAAAGCGACGTACTATACGACATTGCTGGTGAAAGAGGAAATTGATAAAAACAGTTAAAGAAAAGCAACGGTGAGAGAAAATAAAAGCGAGTAGAGGTTAATTATAACATGATTAACCAACTCCCCGCTTTTTTGATGCCAGGCATATGATAAAAAGATTCAGTAGACTGACCTTTTCTAGCTGCTGAGCATACGATAAAAGATTACTTAGTAAAAATTATTCTGTTACAACATTTTTCGCTACTGCATTCTCTTTATTTGAAAACATTTTTCCAAAGATAAAACGGATACATGGTCCGCAGTAGAACATCTGCCAGAAAAATGCAACAGGAAAATTGAAAAACGTGGTTTGGAACCATGTCGAAATAATGTTTGAACCAGCATTTTTGAAAAGTACAGTTGCAATCAGACTCATGACTGGACACATAATGCAGATGATCATAGCTGAAATAGCAAGTGTAATAACAATCGGTCTGTCATTTGGTGTGACCATGCGAAATGCAAGTGCATGGGCAAGCTTATCTACGATAAAGAATTCCAGTAAAAATGCGACTGGCCACATGATCTTCATTTCGCCAAAAGCCATAAGGAAGACTTTGTTACTCATTCCACCAATATTGAGGGAAATGTTGTAGCAAATCATTACATAGACCATAAGGAATGACATCATCAGTGTAAAAATAACATTTTGAAATAAATTTTTTGGCATAATTGGTGCTCCTTTTTCTTTGAAATATTTTGTGATTAGTTAAAAAAGAGTACAAAAAAGACACTTGTGTTGTTCGTTATCAAGCATACACTTGTGTCGTTTCCAATTATACCATAGTTCTATATAAAATTTTCGTACAGGTATGGAGTATAGCAAAAAAAATGAAGAATTGCAAGTGTTAAAAAAATAAACGGGAGACGTAGCAAAACGTTGAAGTACTACGGCTCCATCAGCGATTAACGATGTCCCTTTTTTTATATTTGTGATATACTGGAGGCAAATATTAGCTGGAAGGACTAGATTATGAAACCTGTAGTAGTAAGAAATGTTGCAATCGGTGAGGCTATTCCGAAAATCTGTGTACCGATTGTCGGTAAGACGATAGATGAGATTTTGAATCAGGCGAAGCATATCTGTGAGATAGGAGCAGATGTAGTGGAGTGGCGTGTGGACTGGTTCGAGGAAGTGAATCATTACGAAAGTGTGGAAAATGCTGCGAAGCAGTTGAGAGATATTCTTGGAGAGACACCGATTCTTTTTACATTTCGCACCGCGAAGGAAGGTGGCGAGCGCACGATAGAATTAGATGAATATGTAGAGCTGAATGAAAAAATTGCGAAAAGCGGGTATGTGGACCTTGTGGATGTAGAAGCATTTATCGGGGATACATATGTGGAAAAAGTTGTAAAAACGTCGCATGAATGTGGAGTAAAGGTGATTGCTTCTAATCATGATTTTAGGAAGACACCTCCGAAGGCAGAATTAATTTCACGTATGCGAAAAATGCAGGAACTTGGAGCTGATATTTCAAAGATTGCGGTGATGCCGCAGAGCACAGAAGATGTTCTGACACTTTTGTCTGCTACGGAAGAAATGAGACGATGCTATGCAGACCGCCCGGTTATTACAATGTCTATGGCAGGAACCGGGGTAGTAAGCCGCATGTGTGGAGAAGTCTTTGGCTCAGCACTTACATTTGGTGCGGCGGGAAAAGTATCTGCACCGGGACAGATTGATGTGGAAGAATTAAGAACGGTACTTGGAATCATACACAAGAGTTTATAATAAGTATGAATTATTTTTGGTTAAAGCATAGACTTGATAAGAAAGGACTTGAATTCGATTATGCAGATTAGTGTATTGCTTGCAGAACAGATTGCCGAATTATTTCTCATGATTCTCATGGGATATGTGATAGTGAAGCTGGGACTTGTAACGGACGATGACAGCAAAATTTTGTCGAAAATTGTCTTATATATTGTGATTCCGTGCGTTATGATCAATGCATTTCAGATAGATTATACACCGGATAAAGTACAAGGTATGTTTCTTGCGCTGGTTGCTTCGGTAGTTTTGCAAGTCTTATTATTGATAGCAGTATGGATTATGGGGAAAATATTTCATCTGAATGAAGTGGAGGTCGCTTCTATATACTACTCTAATTCTGGAAATCTGATTGTACCGATTGTGACTTATGTACTGGGGGACGAGTGGGTCGTATACGGGTGTGTATTCATGGCTGTGCAGTTGATTTTTATGTGGACACATGGAAAATATATTATCAGTTCAGGGGATAGGATTGACTGGAGAAAGATTGTGCTTAACATCAATATGATTGCAATTTTCATAGGAGCGGTTTTGTTTTTGCTGAAGATTCATTTGCCGGTGATTGTAGATGATACACTTCGTGCAGTGGGAAGCACGATTGGTCCGGTAAGTATGATTGTGACCGGTATGTTGATTGCCGGTATGAACCTTCGGGATATATTTACAAATCGAAGAGTATACGCAGTTACATTTCTAAGATTGTTGCTTGTGCCGGTGCTTGCACTGATTATTCTGAAAATCAGTGGTCTGGTTACATGGCATCCACAAGGTGAGAAAATTCTGCTTGTTATATTCCTTGCTGTTATTACGCCGTCAGCATCAACTATTACACAGATGTGCCAGGTATACGGCGGGAATTCAAAATATAGCAGTGCAATTAATGTTATGACAACGTTACTTGCGATTGTGACGATGCCGATTATGGTATTACTATATGAGAAAATTATTTAATTTCATATTTTGAACACATTTCAGAGATATTTCAAACACATTTTTTGGTACTTTAAATTGTCGCTGTGGCGTACGCTGCTGTATGCTTAGATCAATCTGTCTTTTATATCAGCAAAATTAATCTCCAGTTTTCCATCATAAATCATAACAGGGATAATATCATCAAATGTATACATCTGGGGATAATCTTCTCCTTCGAAGAAATAGCACAGTACAGTCTCACGTTTCGAATCTACGATCCAGTATTCCCGGACACCGGCGATCTGATATTTAGAAACTTTTTTTATGTAATCGCGGCTGCGGCTGGAAGGAGACACGATCTCAATACAAAAGTCCGGCGCGCCATAGACACCTTTTTCGACAAGCCGGTCGAGCTGGCAGATTACGGAAATGTCCGGCTGGATCATTGTGCGGTTATCACAGTCGAGCTGCACATCAAGCGGGGCAGGAAGGACTTTACAAGTACCTTGGTTATTGCGGATATATAGCTTAAGCTCGAAAAGCAGTTCACTGATCAGTTCCTGGTGTACAGAGCGAGGTGCTTCCAGAAAGATCAGATGCCCGTCGATGAGTTCAGCACGAACATCGTCTGGGAGGGCATAGTAGTCGTCCAGAGTGTATTCGCCCTGTTTCTTATCGGAAGAAAAAGTATAGGCTACAGCGGCCTCTCTGATTCCAGCGATACCGGAATCGATATCTCTAAAAAGGACATCATTCAGTGCTTTCAGTGTTGCATAGCGTGGAGATTTTGTCTCGCCATTCAGAATCTTGTTGATGGTACCTATCGGTATGCCGGAAAGTCTGGAAAGTTGTTCTGTTGTAATGCCAAGTTCGTTTTTTCTTTCTTTAAATTCTTCCCCTAATGACTTCATAACAACGCCTCCATGAAATGTTTTATTAAAATTAGTATATCTATAAAACGGGTGAAAGTCAATGATAAATATCCGAAAATTAAAAAATAACCGTAAACGGTTAAAACCTATTAAAATAACTTGACTGGGAGGCATGGAATAGACTATGATAGTGAAAAAGAAAAGATGAGAGGACTGGGGAAATTATGAAAAAGAGTAATCCAAAGGCACTTATGCCAATTGGTGTATTTTTGGTTTTGTATCTGGGGCTTGGAATTGTTTTTGAATACGTGATGAAGATACCGATGGGATTTTACAACATTCCAATTGTACTTGCATTTATGGTGGCAATTTTAGTGGCCTGTTTTCAAAACAGGGAAGTCAGTTTTGATGATAAATTGTCCATCATGGCGCAGGGACTGGCAGATAAGAATATTATTACAATGTTATTGATCTTCCTTGTGGCGGGGAGCTTTGTTGGAGTTGTGGGAAGAAGCAGTGCAGAGAGTGTGGCATATTTCATGCTTTCACTGATTCCGGCCAAGTTTTCCGTGGCGGTGTTATTTGTAGTTGCGTGTTTTGTATCAACAGCTATGGGAACTTCAGTCGGAACAATTACATTGATTGCCCCGATCGCAGCGGCAGTTTCTGATGCTTCAGGATTTGATCTGGCGCTCTGCATCGGTTCGGTCATGGGTGGTGCTATGTTTGGGGACAATCTTTCTTTTATATCAGACACGACGATTGCGGCGTGCAATGGACAGGGTTGTCAGATGAAGGATAAATTCCGGGAGAATTTCTGGATTGCATTTCCGGCAGCATTGGTAACGTTAGGTCTGATACTTGTATTGTCATTGCGCACGGATCTTGGCGGGGCAGTGAACCATGAGTATCATCTGATTCAGATGGTTCCATATATTTTAGTACTGATTGGCGGTATTATCGGGATTAATGTATTTCTGGTACTTTTGATCGGTATTTTCTCTGGAATTGTAATTATGCTTGCGACAGGACAGACAAGTTTTGTGGATTTGATTAGCAGCATGGGATCTGGAATTTCCGGAATGTTTGAGACTTGTATGGTAGCGGTACTGGTAGCAGCATTGTGTGCGCTGATTCGCGAGTATGGCGGCTTTGAGGCGCTGCTGTCTGTGATACGCAGGATATTTCGTGGACGAAAGGGCGGTCAGTTTGGCATGGGGCTTTTAGTAGCTGCAATGGATATCGCAACGGCGAATAACACGGTGGCTATTGTTATGGCAAATCCAATCGCAGTGGAGATGTCTGAAGAATATGGAATTACACACAGCAAAGCAGCATCACTGTTGGACACATTTTCCTGTATTTCACAAGGAGTCATTCCTTATGGTGCACAGATGTTGGTGGCATTGTCCGCAATTCACGAGATGGGGCATGAACTTTCAGCATTTGATGTAATACCGAAGTTGTTCTATCCGGGATTATTGTTAGTCAGTTCGCTGATATTTATTTTTATAATTCCTCAGAAGAAAGTTTCATAGGTGGATAGAGACTGATTTTGCCGAATAACTTTTGGAAAAATTGACAATGACATTTATTTCTTATATAATGATAACCTATTGAAATGGTAAGAAAAGGGGACTGCAACAGATGTTAAATCAGTTTTCAAGAACACAGTTATTGCTAGGAAAAGAAGCAATGGATAAATTAAAGAATTCCAGAGTCGCAGTGTTTGGTATTGGCGGAGTCGGTGGATATGTGTGTGAGGCTCTTGTAAGAAGCGGAGTCGGTCATTTTGATCTGATTGATGATGATAAGGTGTGCCTGACGAATTTGAACCGTCAGATTATTGCTACGAGAAAGACTGTTGGACAGTATAAAACAGATGTGATGAAGGAGAGAATGTTGGACATCAATCCAGATATTGAAGTAAATGTTCACAAATGTTTTTTCCTTCCGGAGAATGCAGAGGAGTTTCCGTTTGCTCAGTATGATTACGTGGTTGATGCGGTAGATACGGTGACTGCCAAAATTGAACTTGTTATGAAAGCAAAAGAGATGAAAGTGCCGATCATCAGCAGTATGGGAGCTGGTAATAAACTTGATCCAAGTGCATTTCGTGTGGCAGATATTTACAAGACAAAGATGTGTCCACTTGCGAAGGTTATGCGCCGTGAGTTAAAACAGCGTGGCGTGAAGAAATTGAAAGTGGTATATTCCGAGGAGAAGCCAACGAGACCGCTGGAGGATATGGCTATCAGCTGCAGAAATCAATGCATCTGCCCTCCGGGTGCAAAACACAAATGCACAGAGAGGCGTGACATTCCAGGAAGTGTGGCATTTGTACCATCAGTCGTTGGATTAATCATTGCCGGAGAGGTCATTAAGGATTTGACTGTAGAGGAGCGCGCAATTTATTTTAACTAGACAAGACGATCGAAGATAACAAAAAAACTTGAACTGTGTGGTCAGTCAGAAGTGGAATATCTTCTGAAGGGGCACACAGTTTTGGATTAAGGACTTGAAATATCAAGATGGGATTACTTATATTCCACTTTATATGACAATGTTGTTATAAAACAGATATTTAGAAAGCGAGGTACTTTTTATGGAATTACAGACAGCATTTGAAACGAGACGGAGCATCAGACATTATGATGCTGAGAAGAAAGTAACGAAAGAGCAGGTGGAGACTTTGATCAAGGCAGCAAGTCTTGCACCGTCATGGAAAAATACACAGACTTCCAGATATTACTGTGTATTATCCGAGGACAAGGTTGCAGAATTCAGTCAAAAATGTCTGCCGGAATTCAATCAGAAAAATTCATCAGGTGCAGGCGCGTTAATCGTTACAACATTTGTAAAAGGACTCGTTGGATTTGATAATGATGGAAATACGGTAAATGAAGCTGGAGACGGCTGGGGATACTATGATCTTGGACTGCAGAATGAGAATCTGCTTCTCAAGGCAACAGAGCTTGGGCTTGACACATTAGTCATGGGAATCCGGGACGGCGAAGCTATTCGTGAGATGCTTAATATTCCTGAGACAGAAAATGTAGTTGCAGTCATCGCGGTTGGTTACAAAGCAAAAGAAGCCAATATGCCAAAAAGAAAAGAATTAGAAGAAATCGCAAAATTCTTCTAAAGAAAATATTAGATTCAACGGATATGACATATAAGAACAGAATACAAAAATTTGTATTGATAAATATAGTGAGAAGTCTTGAAGTCGCCGTAAATTATAAGAGATATGGCTGGCTGTATCGAACGATCGTCAATTTTTTGCAATTTTACGAGCATAATTAAGAGGACATATGCACTGTCTGAACCGTTTTTTAGGTGAGTTTGCATATGTCCTCTTTAATTAATGGCGTAGCAAGAATGCAGAAATTTTAGAACAATCCTGTAATCTTTCCTTCTGCGTCGACATCAATTCTTTCAGCAGCCGGTACTTTTGGAAGTCCTGGCATGGTCATGATATCTCCGGTCAATGCTACGATGAATCCGGCTCCTGCAGAAATCTTTAAGTTTCTTACAGTAACGTCGAAATCTGTCGGTGCACCGAGTTTAGTGGCATCATCTGTTAAACTGTATTGAGTCTTTGCCATACAGATCGGAGCATTTTCAAATCCAAGGTCAGAGAGCTGTTTTGCCTGTTTCTGGGCAGCAGGTGTCAGGACAGCTTTTCTTCCACCGTAAACTTTCTGTACGATCTGGTCTAATTTCTCCTGGATCGTTGTATCTTCCTCATAGCAGTAGTGGAAGTCATTTGGCTCATCACATAAGCGGATCACTTCTTCTGCCAGCTTAAGACCACCTTCGCCGCCTTTTGCCCATACCTCAGAGAGAGCAACGTTGACGCCAACTTCTTTACATTTTGCTTCTACAAGATCAAGCTCAGCCTTTGTGTCTGTTGGGAATGCATTGATTGCAACAACACAAGGAAGCCCGTATACATTTTTAATATTATTTACATGTTTCATCAGGTTCGGGATACCTTTTTCCAGAGCCTCTAAGTTCTCTTGGTTCAGATCCGCTTTTGCAACGCCGCCGTTGTATTTCAGAGCGCGTACTGTTGCTACGATAACAACTGCGTTTGGCTTCAAGCCAGCCATGCGGCACTTGATATCCAGGAATTTCTCAGCACCGAGGTCAGCACCAAATCCGGCTTCTGTGATGGCGTAATCAGCGAGGTTCAGAGCCATCTTTGTAGCTGTTACAGAGTTACAGCCGTGTGCGATATTTGCAAATGGTCCACCGTGAATAATCGCCGGAGTGTGCTCCAGTGTCTGAACAAGGTTCGGCTTCAAAGCATCTTTTAACAGTGCGCACATAGCTCCTTCTGCGTGAAGGTCGTGAGCGGTTACTGGTTTTTGCTCAGAAATCTTTCCATATGTATAACCAACAATGATGCGGCCAAGTCTTTCTTTCAAATCTGTAATGTCTTTAGACAGACACAGAACAGCCATGATTTCGGAAGCAACAGTGATGTCATATCCGTCCTCTCTTGGTACGCCATTGATTCTTCCACCAAGTCCGTCTGTTACAAAACGAAGCTGGCGGTCATTCATGTCAACACAGCGTTTCCATACAATTTTACGTGGGTCGATATTTAATTCATTTCCCTGGTAAATATGGTTGTCGATGAGGGCTGCTAATAAGTTGTTGGCAGCTCCAATTGCGTGAAAGTCACCGGTGAAGTGAAGGTTGATATCCTCCATTGGAACAACCTGTGCATATCCGCCACCGGCAGCACCGCCTTTGATTCCGAATACAGGTCCAAGAGAAGGCTCGCGAAGTGCGACCATAACCTTTTTATTCAGACGTTGCATTGCATCAGCAAGTCCGACAGTTGTGGTTGTCTTTCCTTCTCCGGCAGGTGTCGGGTTGATTGCTGTGACAAGAATTAATTTGCCATCTTTGTTTTGGGATTTCTTTAAGAAATTGTAGTCAATCTTTGCTTTGTATTTGCCATATTGTTCTAAGTATTCGTCCGGGATTCCGGCTTTCTCTGCAATGGCAGTGATTGGTTCCATTGTACACTCCTGTGCGATCTCGATATCAGTTTTCATCTTCATTTCCCTCCCTGGTCTAATGCAAGCCTCACGTCGCTAGATAAGTACATGCCAGGCAGATGATTTTGCATGCGTAAACACATGCAGGGGCTATGGCTTATCCCCCTGGCATTAATAAAAAAGGACAACATCTATCGTTAGGATAAATGTTGCCCAGACGGTCGGCTTAATACGACTTCTGATTCCTCTGTGGTACTCCACAATTATCCGTCAGTCATCAGAATGCTTAGTAATATCTTATGGTATCCGGAACTAAAAGTCAATGAAAAAATGAACTTCGTTGATATTTATAAGGTAAAATGTTACAATAGTTAAGCAATTTTAAAGTAAATTTTTGAGAAACCAACGACAGGAGGGCATGTGATGACATTACAGCAGTTAAGGTATGTGACGACCGTTGCGGAGACAGGCACTATGAGCGAAGCAGCCCGTCGTCTTTTTGTTTCTCAGCCAGGACTGACAAAAGCAATTAGAGAACTGGAACAAGAGATGGGAATTATCATTTTTGACAGGACGAATAAGGGAATCGAAGTGTCAAAGGATGGAGCGATATTTTTAGGATATGCAAGGCAGGTGCTGGAGCAGGCATCACTTTTGGAAGAGCGCTATAAGCTTCAGGCAGGAGGCAAGAAAGAATTTAGTGTCTCTACACAACATTATTCTTTCGCAGTCAATGCATTTGTTGACCTAATCAAAGAATTTGGCGGGGACAATTATGATTTTTCTCTTCGAGAGACACAGACATATGAGATCATCGATGATGTGGCGAAGATGAGAAGTGAGATTGGAATTTTGTATCTGAACGATTTTAACCGGACCGTATTAAAGAAGATCATCAAGGCGAATGATCTGGAATTTGAGACTTTATTTACGGCCAAACCACACATTTTCGTCAGTACTTCAAATCCGTTGGCAGGAAAAGAATCTGTAACGATGGAAGATTTAAAGACATACCCATATCTGTCTTTTGAGCAGGGAGAACACAACTCTTTTTACTTTTCAGAGGAAATATTCAGTACTACAGAGCGTGCGAAGAATATCCGTGTACGTGACCGCGCGACACTTTTTAATTTACTGATTGGACTGAATGGATATACGGTGTGTAGTGGAGTCATTGATGAGGAACTGAACGGAGCTAATATTGTGGCAGTACCTTTAAAAGAAGAAGGAGATATGGAGATTGGAATTCTGACGCACCACAGAATTCGTGGGAGCCGGATGAGTGAATTTTATATTCAGGCTCTGCGAAAATATATCAGCTGGAAGAATGCCGAGGCATTCTTGATATAAAATTTATATACCGGCAAAACGGTGAAATTGACTTTTGACATGTGCATCTATATAATAGGAAACTGAAAATACAAAGGATGAGTAGAGGTGTTACACATGGTCGGTAAGAATTTTTCGGGGAAGCAGATGTCAGAAGCATTTATAAACAGCGCATTTCTGGCGTTGTCAGGAGGTTTTCAGGACGCTTATACATATAATACGAGAAATGAAGTTTTTTCCAACGCGCAGACAGGAAACGTAGTATTGATGAGTCAGCATTTTATGACCGGAGACTGGAAGGCCGGAGTACGATATTTGCTGCCTCTTATAGCATTTGTTCTTGGAGTTTTCGTGGCAGATCAAATCCAGATGCGGTATAAATATGCCAGACGGCTTCACTGGAGGCAGGGGATTCTGCTTGCAGAGATCGTCATATTATTTGTCGTAGGATTTATTCCACACAGTCTGAATATGACAGCGACGATTTTTGTGTCCTTTGCCTGTGCGATGCAGGTGCAGACATTCCGGAAGATGGGTGGTTATTCCTATGCAAGTACCATGTGCATCGGTAACTTAAGAAGTGGAACGGCAGCGTTTTCTCATTATCTTCAGGACAAAAAAACAGAGCAGTTAAAGCAGGCCGCTTATTATTTTGGAATTATTTTTTTATTTGCGATCGGAGCAGGACTTGGCGGCAACTTGACAGAACATTTTGGAATCCATATGATCTGGATTTCCTGTATTCTTCTGGGACTCAGCTTTTTATTAATGTTTGAGAATGAGTGATAAAAATGAATATAACAGAGTTAAGATATATCATTGAAATTGCACAGTGTGGTTCGGTGAGCGCGGCATCCAAGCGTTTGTATGTTGCACAGCCAAACATCAGTAAGGCAATCCGGAGTCTGGAAGAGGAATATCAGATCCAGCTCTTCGTGCGGACAGCGAGGGGAATGGTTCCTACCAGGGAAGGGCAGCAGTTTATTGCGCAGGCGAGACGGGTCATTCAGGAAATTGAAGGATTGAACCGTAAATTCCCGGGAAATAAAAAAGGGACTGATGTAGAGATGAAAATTTCTATACCAAGAGCCAGCTATGCATCTTATGCATTTGGAAAGTATGTAGAGCAGGTGAGAGATGCAGAAGAGCTGAGACTGCATATCCGGGAATGCAATTCTGTCCAAGCGCTGGACAATCTTACAAAGAAGCATTACAATCTTGCGCTGATCCGGATGGAAGACAAATATGAAGAATATTACTATTCCATTATTCATTTAAGAGGTCTGGAATATGAAAAAATCATGGATTTCCAGTATCGTCTTGTTGTTAATGAGAATGATCCGCTGGCAACGAAAAAACTGAATGGATATGAAGATCTGGAACCTTATATCGAGCTGATACACGGAGATTCCAGACTGCCGAACGGGGAGTATCTGGACATTAAGGAAACGCCGGAGAATCAGAATGCACACAGACGGATTCATGTATATGAGCGTGGCAATCAGTTTATGCTTCTGAAAGATATACCGGGAACCTATATGTGGGTGTCACCGATTCCGGAAGAACTTCTCCGAAGAAATGGACTGGCACAGCGTAAGATAGAATGGCAGCAGCGGCGGATGAAAGATGTTATGGTATATCCGGGCAGAAAGTTTCTGAGTGAAGATGAACGGGAGTTTATCCGGCAGCTGAAGAAAGAAGCAATAGAAGTCTCAAAATAGCGAGGCTTCTTTTTTTGACCTTTAAAGTTACTTGAAACTAATAAATATATGTAAAAATATATATCACTCATGCTTTATTGATATTTTCATGGCAATAAAAATTGAGATAAAATAGAAATAGAATAAATTTGATTCATGAGGAGGTTTTTTATGTTAGACGCATCTTATTACGAGAAGACAGATGAGATTATTGCCTGTCACACGCGTGAAGAGCGGTCGCTGATTCCGATTATCCAGGATATTCAGGAGGAATACCGCTATCTTCCACCGGAATTATTAAGTTATGTGGCCGGAAAAATTGGCATTTCAGAAGCAAAGGCTTTCAGCGTTGCAAGTTTTTATGAGAACTTCTCGTTTGAAGCAAAGGGCAAATATGTTATTAAAGTCTGTGATGGTACGGCCTGTCATGTGCGTAAATCAATTCCGATACTGGAAGGATTATATAAAGAGCTGGGGCTTAATAAAGATAAACACACAACAGATGATCAGTTATTTACAGTAGAGACCGTTTCCTGTCTTGGCGCATGCGGACTTGCACCGGCAGTCATGATCAATGACGAGGTGTATGGTAAGATGACACCGGAAAAAATGAGTGAATTAATCAAAAAACTGCGGGAGGAATAACAGATGAAACTGGAAAACAGAACACAACTTACACTCCTGCGTGAACAATGCCAGGAGAAGAGAAATAAAGAAACATGTAAGATACTGGTCTGTGGAGGGACCGGATGTCTTGCAGGTGGTTCTGACAAAATCTTTGACAGATTCAGTGAACTGACAGCGGGTATGGATCATGTTGAGGTCAGAATCGGAGCAGAGATTGCACATGGAGAACATGTCGGCGTAAAGAAAAGTGGATGTCATGGCTTTTGCGAGATGGGTCCGCTTGTCAGAATTGAACCTTATAATTATCTCTACTTAAAAGTAAAGCTGGAAGACTGTGAAGAAATCTTTGAAAAGTCAGTCCTCCATGGAGAGCCAGTCACACGTCTGATGTACAAGCAGGATAATGAGGTCTATCAGACTCAGGAAGAAATTCCATTCTATGCAAAACAGACAAGACTTGTTCTGAAAAACTGCGGACACATTGATGCAGAACATATTGAGGATGCACTGGCAGTAGGTGCATATGAAGCATTTGAAAAAGCTGTATTTGAGATGACGCCGGAGGCCGTAATCAAGACGATTACCCAGTCAAATCTGCGTGGACGTGGAGGAGCTGGTTTCCAGACTGGAAGAAAATGGTCCCAGGTTGCTGGACAGAAAGAAAAGATCCGTTATGTCGTCTGCAATGGTGATGAAGGAGATCCGGGAGCATTCATGGACAGAAGCATCATGGAAGGAGATCCGCACCGCATGATCGAAGGTATGATGATTGCAGCCTATGCGGTACAGGCACAGGAAGGATATATTTATGTCCGTGCGGAATACCCGCTGGCAGTCAGCAGACTTCGCATTGCAATCAGACAGGCAGAAGAGCTTGGAATTCTGGGAGACAATATTTTGGGAACAGGATTTAGCTTCCATTTACATATCAACCGTGGAGCAGGAGCTTTCGTATGTGGTGAGGGCTCAGCCCTGACAGCATCCATTGAAGGTAAGCGTGGAATGCCACGTGTAAAACCGCCTAGAACCGTTGAAAAGGGATTGTTTGGAAAACCGACGGTTCTGAATAATGTTGAGACTTATGCGAATGTACCGATGATCGTGAAGCATGGAGCTGACTGGTATACAGGAATCGGAACACCGGAAAGTCCGGGAACGAAAGCATTTGCCCTGACGGGAAATGTAAATAATACTGGTCTGATCGAGGTGCCGATGGGTATTACGTTAAGAGAGATCATCTTTGATATTGGCGGCGGAATCCGTGATGGCAAGAAATTTAAAGCTGTTCAGATCGGAGGACCATCAGGAGGATGTCTGACAGAATCACAGCTGGACAGTAAGATGGACTTTGATTCACTGACGAAGATTGGTGCCATGATCGGTTCTGGCGGACTGGTTGTTATGGATGAGAATACCTGTATGGTTGAAGTTGCAAGATTCTTTATGAATTTTACGCAGCGTGAAAGTTGTGGAAAATGTGTACCATGCCGTGAGGGAACGAAGCGTATGCTGGAGATTCTGGAGCGTATCGTTGCCGGAGAAGGAAGAGAAGGGGACATCGAAGAGCTGAAAGAGTTAGCTGATATGATTGAAAACACAGCTCTCTGCGGTCTTGGAAAGAGTGCGCCAAAACCGGTAATCAGCACGATTCAGGCATTCCGGGAAGAATATGAAGAGCATATCCGTGATAAGAAATGCCGTGCCGGTATCTGTGCAAATCTCCGGAATTATAAGATCAATCCGGAAAAATGTAAGGGATGCTCCAAGTGTGCAAGAAATTGTCCGGTTGGTGCCATTACAGGCAAGATTAAATCACCGTATGTGATCGACAGCGCAAAATGTATCAAATGTGGAGCATGTTTAGAGAATTGTTCCTTTGGTGCAGTCTATACAGAATAACCGAGGAGGAAAGAATATGGGATCAATGATGATTGATGGACGGCGTGTGGAATTCACGGATGAACCAAACGTTCTGGCCGTTATCCGCAAAGCCGGAATAGATATACCAACATTATGCTACCATTCTGAATTATCCATTTACGGTGCATGCCGTCTTTGTACTGTAGAAAATGAATGGGGAAAGACGTTTGCTTCCTGTTCAGAAAAACCGAAGGACGGAATGGTCATTTATACGAATACACCAAGACTGATAAAATACAGAAAGCAGATTATAGAATTGCTTTTAGCATCGCACTGCAGAGATTGTACAACCTGTATCAAGAGTGGGGAATGTCATCTCCAGGATCTTGCACACAGGCTGGGAGTGCACGATGTCCGATTTGAGAATACAAAAGAGCCACATCCGATTGATGACAGTTCACCAGCAATTGTACGTGATCCAAATAAATGTATTCTCTGTGGTGACTGTGTGCGTATGTGCGACAATGTACAGGGAGTAAATGCCATTGATTTTGCCTATCGTGGAACAGAAGCAATTGTATCTCCTGCATTTAATAAGCCAATTGCCCAGACAGACTGTGTAAACTGTGGACAGTGCCGTGTTGTCTGTCCGACCGGAGCAATCAGTATCAAGACGAATATTGATGTTGTCTGGGATGCGCTTGCTGATAAAGATACCATTGTAATTGCCCAGATTGCACCGGCTGTACGTGTGGCAGCAGGTGAGGAATTCGGAATTCCAAAGGGTGAGAATGTGATGGGAAAACTGGTCGGAGTTCTTCACAGACTTGGCTTTGATGAGGTCTATGACACAGCATATGGAGCTGATTTGACAGTTATGGAAGAGTCGAAAGAATTTATGGAGAGATTCAACGCAGGAGAAAATCTTCCGTTATTTACCTCATGCTGTCCGGCGTGGGTGAAATTCTGCGAGAACCGTTATCCGGAATTTGTTCCACATCTGTCTAGCTGCCGTTCACCACAGCAGATGTTTGGAGCAGTCGTAAGAGAATACTATAAGAATCCGGAAAATAATGCCGGTAAAAAATTAGTATCTGTATCAATTATGCCATGTACGGCAAAGAAAGAAGAAATTCTTCGTCCAGAATCGAAAACGAATGGCAGACAGGACATAGATTATGTTCTGACAACAACCGAATTGATTTCTATGATTAAGCGGGCAGGAATTATGTTTGACCAGGTTGAAATCGAATCTGCAGATGTACCATTTGGAATTGGTTCCGGAGCCGGAGTGATCTTTGGAGTGACAGGAGGAGTCACAGAAGCTGTTCTTCGTAAGATTACACAGGGACACAAGCGTGCAGATATGGAAGAATTGAAGTCCAGCGGAGTGCGCGGTGATGATGGAATCAAAGAGATTGTCTATGATTATAATGGCAAAGAGATCAAAGCTGCAATCGTAAGCGGCCTTGCAAATGCAGACCAGCTGCTGAAGAAGATTAAGAGCGGAGAGATTCATTATGATTTCGTAGAAGTTATGGCATGCAGACGCGGATGTGTCATGGGTGGCGGACAGCCACTGGATGCAGGTGCACATACGAGAGAAGCACGTATGCAGGGACTGTATAAGGCAGATGTCAATACCCAGATTAAGAAATCAGATGAAAATCCGATGGTACAGTCTTTGTATGAAGGACTTTTGAAAGGTAAAACACATGAACTTCTGCACAGAAATTTTACGGAAGCTGAGAAAGAAAAGAATAAATAAAAACAGACCTGCATATAGTTGGAGATGACTTTTTAACAAAGTTTTGAATATTTAAAATTATTTTGTAAAACTACATAAAATCTTAAGAAAAGGAGTGTATAGTGGAGTGTGAAAGAGAGGGTTATTATGGCTTATCACACAACACCATACTTACTCCTTTTTTTGCCGGCAGCACTTCTTTTCTATCAGATTACTCCGGCAAAATGGAGAAGTTATACATTGCTCATATTTAGTTATTTGTTTTTCTGGAGCTTTAGTGAAAAATTAATTATTTATCTGATCGGGACAACATTTCTGACACACCATATCTGTATCTGGATGGATACGATGGACAAGCGCGACAAGAGAAAAAAGAGAGTACTTCAGTTAGGAATTTTTTTGCTTTTAGGAACAATTTTGTGTCTGAAGTATCGAAATTTTTTCTTTGGAAATGTTTCGAAGCTGGCAATGGTGCTTCATATAGACTGGAGCTATCAAGATCAACTGATCTTTTTGCCAATTGGAATTTCTTTTTATACACTATCTGCAATCGGATATATGGCAGATGTGTATTGGGGAAAGGTAAAGGCAGAGTACAGTCTGGTGAAGACCGCATTGTTTCTTGGATTCTTCCCGATAATCGTAGAGGGTCCGATCTGCAGATGGGAAGATGTGGAAAGTACTTTGTTTAAAAATGAATCTGTAAAGGCAGCGAACGTTTTTAAGGGCAGTTATCGAATCATCTGGGGATTGTTTAAAAAGATGATCATTGCGGACAGGCTTGCAGTGCTGGTCGACAAGGTGTATGTCGGATACGAGAGCTACAGTGGTGCCGTGATCGTGGCAGCGGCGATTTCTTATACGATACAGTTGTATATGGAATTTTCGGGCTGTATGGATATGGTCATCGGAAGTGCCGGACTTTTTGGAATTCGCCTGCCGGAGAATTTCAGCCAGCCGTTTTTTGCAAAGACATGTACAGATTTCTGGAAACGGTGGCACATTACGCTTGGTGTCTGGTTCAAGAACTATATCTTTTATCCAGTATCCATTTCCAAGACGGCCAGAAAGTGGAATAAATTTACGAGAAAACATTTCAAAGGGGATTTTGGAAAATATGTGGCGAGAATGGGAATTGCAGCAATGGCACTTTTCCCGGTATGGATCAGTAATGGTCTGTGGCATGGTCCGAAATGGAATTACATTTTTTACGGATTATATTACTTTGGATTGATTTTTATGGGACTTGCATTGGAACCGGTAAGAGACAGAATTCTTGCAGTACTTCATATTAATCCAGAGTGTATGTTCTATAAAGCATTTCAGACAGTGAAGATGCTGATCATCATATTCACGGGTGAAATGTTTTTCCGAGGAGATGGCTTCCGTCAGGGATTTCATATGTTTAAAAGTATCTTTCAGGGATTCACGACAGAGACGTTTAAGGATGGCACTTTGCTTACATTAGGTTTGGATCAGAATGATTTCAGAATTATAATAATTGGCTGTATGATAGTATTTTTCGCAGATCTGATGAAGGAGTATTGGCCGAAAGAAACAAAAATGTGTCAAAAACAGTGGATCTGCACGGTTGAAAAAGCATTTGTTCCTGGAAAATGGGTCATTTGTTATGGTCTTGTTATGGCAATTCTGATCTTTGGGGCATATGGAGAAGGTTATCAGATGATTGATTTGATTTATGCAGGATTTTAGAGGATATAGGCATGAAGAAAAAGATAGGAATATTTATATTTATAGTGATATGCAGTACGGTGATGTTATCTGACTGGATAGAACGTATCTATATCGGCAGACTTGCAGGGCTGCCGGGAAGATATAACAGCTATGTCGGTATTCAGAAAGAACAAAAAGATTCTATAGATATGCTTGTACTTGGGGACAGCGAGAGCATGACGTCGATATCTCCGATGGAATTGTGGAAAAGTACCGGAATTACAAGTTATGTATGTGGACAATCTGGTCAGCGCATTTCGGAATCATATTATATGTTAAAGCATGCTTTAGATTATCAGTCACCGCAGGTCGTACTATTGGAAACTAATATGTTGTTTCGCTATACGAATACACCGGATAGTCTGCGCAGTTCTATCAGCGATACAGCTATGTACTATTTTCCGGTGTTACAATATCATAATTTGTGGAAAAATATTGTGAATGACCAGATACCAGAAGGATGGCAGTCTTACAAAGGCTTTGCAATCCGGTCGGGAGTGGCAGCATACAGCAAAGGCAGTTACATGAAGAAGACGAAAAAGGAAAAAGAAATACCCCAAATAAATCTCTGGTATTTGGATAAAATCCGGAAACTGTGTGAGAAAAACAAAATTCAGCTCTTGCTTTACACATCGGCTTCTCCGGTGAATCATAATTACAAGAGATACAATGCAGTGTTAAAATACGCCGGGAAGTATGGAATTCCTTATATTGATTTTAATCAGAAACTTAAGGAACTGGGAATTGACTGGAAAAATGACACCCTGGATAAAGGCGATCATTTGAACTTGTCAGGAGCACATAAAGTTACAGATTACATGACCATGTATTTGCAGGAGCATTATATGCTGCCGGATCACAGAGGCGATGAGAAATTTACGAGCTGGGATACGATGGCAGAGCAGTATACAACGGAGACAGGATATTAGGTTGTCAGAATTTCGTAAAAAAATCCCAAGATGGAGAGCTTGTAGAAGATCTGTCCATCTTGGGATTTTTATCATTTTACTGCAGTTAGTCTGTATAAAAATGATAAATAATTTGCTTTTTATAAGTTTCACCGGCTTTTACCACGGGGCTTGGAAAATTCGGATGATGAATAGCGTCTGGAAAATATTGTGGCTCGAAGCACACAGCATCTCTTGCTTCGTATACATGCCCTTGCTTTCCGGCAACATGCTCCAGATAGTTGGCAGTGTAAAGCTGGATTCCGGGATAATCTGTCGATAAGTCCATGGAGATGCCGCTCTGGTCACCTGTTGCGGTCAACACTTTGTGAGGAACGCCATATCCGGTTCCGATTACCCAGTTGTGATCGTAGCCGCGGGCAGTCTGTAACGTAGAATCTTCAATATCAGTGCCAAGATAACGTCCGTCACGAAAATCCATAACCGTTCCGGTGACAGAAGTAATTTCTCCGGTTGGAACAGAAGCAGCATCAGTTGGAGTATAGAAGTCTGCTGCCAGCGTAACCTTATGATTCAGAATATCACCGGAACCTTCTCCGTTCAGATTGTAGTAACTGTGGTGCGTCATGCTGATCAATGTATCCTGATCCGGAGCTGCTTCGTATGTAATCGAGAAAGCAGGCTCATCGTTCTGACCGGAAATCTCGTAGGTGACAGACATGGTCAGTGCTCCTGGGAATCCCTGATCCATATGAGGGCTTTCCAGAGAAAATGTAATGGAGGTATCTGTTTTAGCTGCTACGTTCCAGATCCGTTTTGAGTAAGAGTCCGGACCGCTGTGAAGATTATTTTCACCATCGTTGGCAGCCAGTTTATATTCTGTACCATTCAGTGTAAATGAAGCACCTCTGATACGATTGGCACTTCTGCCGACATTATTTCCAAAGCAGGTGTCATCGGCCACGTAGCCTGCAAGATCATCATAGCCAAGGACAACATCCGTTGGCTTGCCATTCTTATCCGGGACGAGCAGGCGTACGAGAGTGCTGCCGTAATCTGTGACAGAAAGTTCGATGGCGTCATTTTTTAATGTATATAATCTGACTGTTCTGCCGTCACATAAAGTTCCGAAATCGGTAGTTGTAATCATAATCCAATCTCCTCGTAGAAAACAAATATATAAAACTAAAACTGAAACTAAATTTAGTATAGTACCTGGAAAGAAGTTTCGCAAGAAATAAAAAGTATAGACTTATATAGAATATATAAAAAAGTAGACAAAAGAAAAGAAAAAGAGCATAATGTGGTTATTGAAAAATCAAAGGAAGAAAACATATGAAAAGATATAATAGAAAGAAAAATATCCGCTGGAATACGATGAAGATTCTGGTAACCGGATTTTTGCTTGTAATTGTGACCGGAGCAGTTCTTTTATGGCTTCCGGTCAGCAACCAGAAGCCGATTGAATTCTTTGATGCGTTATTTACATCGGCATCTGCAGTGTGTGTGACAGGGCTGGTCACGATCATTCCACAAACTCAATTTACATTATTTGGAAAAGTGATTCTATTGATTTTGATACAGATTGGCGGACTTGGAATCATTGCCTGTGTAACGGCATTCTTTTTTCTCTTACGCAGACAGATTACTGTCAGGGAGCGTATGGTTATCCAGGAAACGTATAACGCAGATTCTATTGGTGGTATTGTAGGAATGGTCAGAAGAATTCTGATTGGAACATTTACGGTTGAGGGTGTGGGAGCTTTATTCTATGCAGTGCAGTTCGTGCCGGAATATGGATTGCTGCGTGGAATTGGGTATAGCATCTTTCATTCGGTATCTGCGTTCTGCAATGCAGGAATTGATATACTAGGTTCAGACAGTCTGGCAAAATATATCTGTAATCCACTCATTAATATTACGACAATGCTTCTGATCATCTTAAGTGGTATCGGATTTAGTGTCTGGTATGATGTGCTGGGTAATATTAAAAAAATCCGAAAGAAAGAAATTCCTGGAAAATGGTGGTTTACAAGACTCCGGCTGCATTCAAAGCTTGCAATCGTGACAACCTTGATATTGTTGACAGTGGGAACATTATTGACATTTTTACTGGAATATCATAATCCGGATACAATTGGACACCTAAGTTTTGGAGAGAAATGGATGGCATCTGCCTTTCAGTCAGTGACGACCAGAACAGCGGGATATTCTACATTTTCACAGGCAGGTATGCATGAAGAGACAAGATTTCTGAATATCCTTTTGATGTTTATCGGAGGATCACCTGGAGGAACGGCAGGAGGTGTGAAGACTACTACTATAGCAATGCTCACGCTTACATGCATTGCATTTGTCCGTGGAGGACAGGATACGGAATGTTTTGGAAGAAGAATATCCGCACAAAATGTCAGAATGGGATTTGTGACAGTCGTGCTTGCACTGATCTGTTACTTAACTGGAACAACATTGATTGCAGTATTTGAAGCAGACAGGTTATCCTTTCTGAACATTATGTATGAGACGGCTTCTGCGCTTGGAACCGTCGGTCTGACTGCAGACCTGACTTCCCATCTGTGCAGGGAAAGTCAGGCGGTAATTATTGCACTAATGTATATTGGAAGAGTCGGACCTATGACAATTGCACTTTTGTTTGCAGGAAAAAAGAATCAAAAAGACAGGGTGCGCACACTTCCGACGAATAATATACTGGTAGGATAAAGTAAGAAAAATGAAAGAAAATGTGATATGGAGGAGATACAGTGAAGAAGCAGTATGCGGTATTTGGGTTAGGTAGTTTTGGAGAAAGTGTTGCCATTGAGCTTCAAAAATTAGGTTGTGAAGTGGTTGCAATCGATGCAAATATGGAGCGTGTGGAGGCAATTGCGAATCAGGTGTCCTATGCTATGAAAGCAGACATTGAAGATGCAGATTTTATCCGTTCGCTTGGAACAAGGAATCTGGATGGAGTTGTGGTAGCGGCATCAGACAATATGGAAGCGAGTATCATGGCAACACTTGTGTGCAAGGAAATTGGTGTTCCATATGTTATGGCAAAGGCAAAAAATGAACTTCATGCAACAGTGCTTAAGAAAATCGGAGCAGATTCTGTTATTTTTCCGGAAAAAGAGATGGGAATGCGTGTGGCAAGGAATCTGATGTCTGCAAACTTTACGGACTGGATCGCGCTCTCACCGGATTATAGCCTGGTCGAAACAGAAGTGCCGGAAAAATGGGTTGGCAGGACGCTTTTAGAGTTAGATGTAAGAAAAACGTATGACGTTATTGTTGTGGGAATCAAGATGGGAGACAAAGTAGAGGTCAATCCAGATCCAAAAGAACAGCTGAAGGAAGGGAATGTTCTGATTTTGATTGGATCAAATCAGGCATTGGAAGCTATACAGTAGAAGAATGGAGAAAAACGAATGAATTTGATTTTTCTGGCAGCGGGCAACAGCACCCGGTTTGGCTCGAACAAGTTGTTATATAGGTTGAATGGAAAATGTATGTACCGCTACGGACTGGAAGTTGTAGCTGCATTGTGGCAGAAAGGGCTTTTAGATACCATAGTGATTGTGACGCAGTATGAAGAGATCATCTATGACATAGAAGCACATTTTCCGTACATGAAAACCGTGAATAATCCACATCCGGAAGCCGGAATATCCGGCTCTATCCGTCTTGGAGTGGAAAAGCTCATAGAATTGGAAGAAAAATGTGGAAAAACAGGCAGCCAAAAGAGGGAAGGCTGTATGTTTGCAGTGGCAGACCAGCCATATCTGACAAGAGAATCACTTGAAAACATGGTGGAAACATGGGAAGTCTCAAAGAAAGGTATCTTGGTTAGTGAAAATGCTAGAAGAATGGGGAATCCTGTGATTTTTGCATACAAATATTACGAGGAACTAAAAAAACTTGAAGGTGATGTGGGGGGAAAATGTGTATTAAAAAAACATCTGGACGATGTCCAGATGTTTGAAATGTCAGCGTCAGAGCTTAAAGATCTGGATTCACTGACGGAGATTCATGAATAACCATAACGACCCAAGGATTTTCTTTGGAACATTCCGTATCCGGGAAAAGTTCCAGTGATGTCCAGAAATATCCGGCTTTGAATTTTCTGCGGAAGCGATAGATGACAGATCCTTTTTCATGGAACATACGCAAACGAAGCTGGTCGAGAGTCATGATAGAGCGAAATTCATCTGCATCGTCCGGATGGACTAACTGTTCGTCCAGTAGGCGGGACATGTAGGTCTGATAATCGGTTTCATATTCAATTCCCAAACCTGCAAGAGACGAATCTCTTTTGATCGTTTCCATACCTCCGGTGATTAGATTAAATCTGGAGAGCAGAAGCATATGATCCAGAAGAATCCGGAAAATATTGTCACCTAACTTCCACATTTCCGGGGAATCAGGGAGCGCTTCGCAGACATTACGAATCCGGCTGACCTGTTCATGGGCGGCCCGGAAGTTCTCGATTGGAATCGTCTGAATAAGTTCCTCAGCAGCTTCTACCGACATAGGTCTGTGAAAATAAAATCCCTGACCATAGTTACAGTTCATGGATTTCAGAATCTCGGACTGTTCCTTTGTCTCAACACCTTCTGCGATGATTACAAGACCAAGCCGGTAAGCCATATCTACGATAGATTTCAGAATCTGAATTCCTTTTCCTTTATTCTTTGCATCAATCTGCATGAACTTCATATCTAGTTTCAGATAATCTACATTCGCGTCTTTTAACACATTTAAAGAAGAATATCCACTGCCAAAATCGTCCATGAGTACGTAAAAACCCTTTTCGTGGAAACGGGTAATAGTATTCTTTACAATGGTGTTGCTCTCTGCAAAGACAGATTCTGTAATTTCCACAGGCAGATATTCCGGGGAAATGTGGTACTGCTCTGTGAGCATTGACAAATATTGAGGCACGTCAATATTCGTAATGTCTATCATAGAGACATTGATGGAAATCGGAACAAGTTTGCAGCCTTTATCCTGCCAGGCGGCTAAAGTTTTGCAGACAGATTTCCAGATGTACATGTCAAAGCGGGTAATAAATCCACTGCTTTCGAACAGTGGGATAAATTCTCCGGGTGAGACAAAAGTTCCGTCAGATTTCTGCCATCTGGCAAGCGCCTCCATGCTGACCAGTTCACCGGTCGCCATGTTACATTTGGGCTGGAGATAGAAGATAAATTCGTGATTTTCCAGTCCATGACGAGCATCCCGGAGAATACGCTGCTTTAATTCTATTTTTTTAGTCATGCCGGATTCGAAATAGCAGATTCTGTTTCCAATCTTTCCAACAACACTGGAAGCCGCAATCTGCGCATTGTTGCACATCGTGCTGACATTCAGAGATTCGTCTTCAATCCGATAGACGCCGATGGATGGAAGAAAACTATCATCTTGTTCCAGTTTATCAATGTAATGATAAATTGTTGCATAAATGTGGCGGAGTTTGTGACCGTCATCTGGCATGCAGATAAAAAAGTCATCGGCACTAAAGTGTCCGGTGATGTAGTTATCTTCCTGGTGAAGGTTTCGAAGATAGGCAGCAATTTCCAGAAGCAGATAATCACCGCTGTCCTGCCCGTACCAGTCATTGAATAATTTAAAATTCTCAATATCGATGGCTACAATACACCAGCCTTGCGGATGCTTCTGGTCCAGAAAAGTACGCACTTCATTTAAAAATCTTTTTCTTATATATAGACCGCTAAGCGGTTCTAGATCCTGGATTGAGTCCGGGTAATTAGGCATAAAAAAGTCCTCCTGTTATCAAAATTATCAATTCATTTTACGCCAATTACTATTATAACATTCGTCAAATATGAGTTCAACATGGAGAGGAAAAAGAAAGGGGAAAATTCTTATGGAAATTTTTCCCACTTTCTGAATTTGATAAATAGAGGTGACGCGATTAGAGTCAGGAAATAAAATAGAGGTGACGCGGTTGGAGGCATGGAGTATCAGGAAGTGAAAAAATGTAAAATATACTAAATCACTTGGAATAAAAGGTGACAACATTTTTCACATGATTTATAATAGAAAGGTGTCTGGGGCTTTTGCCGGGACATTTTGAAATCTGATATGGGTCAGAAGGGAGATTATGTTATGCTGGAGGTAAAGAATCTTACATTCCAGGTTCAGGAGAATGGAGTAGAGAGAAGCATTGTTGAAAACATCAGTTTCGATGTTGCGGACGGCGAGATGCTTGTCATTACCGGACCAAATGGTGGAGGAAAGTCCACACTTGCGAAAGTTTTAATGGGAATTGAAAAAGCAAGCGCCGGGCAGATTATTTTAGATGGAGAGGATATCAGCAATTATGATATCAATCACAGAGCAGATGCAGGAATCGGTTATGCATTTCAGCAGCCACCGAGATTTAAAGGAATGACTGTTATGAAGCTGTTGTCACTCTCAGCAGGTAAAGAATTAAAAAGAGAAGAGTGTTGTAAGCTTTTAAGTACGGTCGGTCTTTGCGCAAATGAGTACATTGAAAGAGAAGTGGACGGCACACTATCAGGCGGTGAAATGAAACGTCTGGAGATTGCAACCGTACTTGCAAAATCGCACAAATTATGTATTTTTGATGAGCCGGAGGCAGGAATAGACCTTTGGAGTTTTTCCATGCTGATTGAACAGTTCGAGAAAATCCACAAAGAAAAGAAGGAAAGTCTGGTTCTCATTTCACATCAGGAGAGAATCATTCAGATGGCAGACCGGATCATGGTCATCGAAGACGGTAAGATTGCGTCCATTGGAGCAACTGACGAGATCCTTCCACAACTATTAGGAAAGACAGCAGATTCTTACAGCTGTCTGACATGCAGATAAGGAGGGAGGAAAGCAATATGATGACGTTAGATGAAATTACAAAAAAGGTACTGGAACAGATCGATGCAAGTGGATTTAAACAGTCAGGTGCATTTAACTTAAGACACAATGGAATTGCCCTCTGCCACGGTGACAGCGAGCATATCAAAATTAAGAAAAAGCAGGATAAGCCGGGCATCGATATTTATATTGATGGTAAGACAGATGGAGAAGAAGTACATATTCCGGTCGTTGTAGATGCCACAGGAATGACCGATGTGGTTTATAATGATTTTTATATAGAAGAAGGAGCAAATGTAACGATTGTTGCAGGCTGTGGAATTCACAACAGCGGTTGCAATGAAAGCCGCCATGATGGAATTCACACATTTCACGTAGAAAAAAACTGCAACGTACGTTATGTGGAGAAACATTACGGAGAAGGCGAAGGAACAGGAACAAGAGTCCTCAACCCGGTCACAGAAGTTTATCTTGGCGAGAATTCCGTATTTACACTTGATACCGCACAGATAAAAGGTGTAGATTCCACTGTACGCGAGAATAATGTATATCTGGAAGCAAACTCAAAACTGTACGTTATAGAGAAGCTGATGACACATGGAAACCAGGAAGCAACTTCCAATATGATGGTAGAAATGAATGGTGAAGGAAGCTCTGCACAGATTGTATCCAGATCCGTTGCAAAAGGCAGCTCCAGGCAGATATTTCACCCAAGAGCAGTCGGTAAAAATCTCTGCCATGCTCATGTACAATGCGACTCTATTATCATGGATCACGCTGAAGTCAGCTCTATTCCGGAGATTAACGCAAAACATGTAGATGCAGCAATTATCCATGAGGCGGCTATCGGAAGAATCAACGACGAGCAACTTGTAAAACTCCGTACACTGGGAATGACAGAAGAAGAAGCAGAAGGAGTCATAATCGAAAACTTCCTGAACTAAAAAATGTTAAAAATTCATGTTAAAAAATAACTGGGGACGTAGTACTTTGTTAAAGTGCTACGTCTTCATCGTTGATTAGGGGTGTCCTTTTTTTGCTGTTTTTCTATTTTTGAGCAAAGAAAAACACCATAAACCCTTGAGTTTACGGTGTTTTGCATCTTATGTCCAATGCGGAGAAAGGGACTTGAACCCTCACAGGATTGCTCCCACTAGAACCTGAATCTAGCGCGTCTGCCATTCCGCCATCTCCGCTCGACAAAAGATATGATATCATAGGTTGATGGAAAATGCAAACATTTTTTTGATTTTTTTTTGAAAAAATTGTTGTTGTTCTTTCGGTGGAAGGAAAGTTAATTACAAATGTCTTTTAATGGGCTGATCGTAATACCTTCTTCTGCCATAGCTTTTCGGATTTTCTCAACGAAAAGAAGAGCTTTTTCGCCATCACCGTGAACGCATACGGAATCAGCCTGAATGGAAATATCTTTTCCAGTGATTGTTGTAACTTTCTGCTCTTTTACCATGCGGATCACGCGGGCAATTGCTTCGTTCTCGTCTTTGATGACTGCACCTTCTTTGCGGCGGTTCACAAGTGTTCCGTCTTCTTCATAAGCGCGGTCTGCAAATACTTCGCTGGCTGCTTTAAGCCCCAGATCTTTTGCTGCACGAATCATTTCACTGCCAGAGAGTCCCATTACGATGATTTCCGGATCATAGGACTTAATAGCCTCACAGATAGCCTTAGAAAGCTCATAATCTTTTGCAGCCATATTATAGAGGGCTCCATGTGGTTTTACGTGCTGCAGGCGCATATTATGAGCTTTGCACATACCTCCAAGAGCGCTGATCTGATACAGAGTATACGCTTTTGCTTCTGCCGGAGAAACGGCCAGATTTCTACGACCAAATCCCATCAGATCCGGAAATCCCGGGTGCGCACCAATCTGAATTCCAGCCTCTTTTGTCTGCTTGATCGCGGTCGTCATCACAACCGGATCAGATGCATGAAAACCGCATGCAATATTTGCAGAAGAAATCAGCGGAATAATCTTGTCATCATTTCCAATCGTATAACGGCCAAAACTCTCACCTAAATCACTATTTAAATCAACTTTGTACATAATAACATAACCTACCCTTCTTTTATAAAACTTAATAATCTATATAGAAAATCAGAAGGCTCACCAGAACGCTTTGCATAACGGAAAGTCAAATCAGTTCTCCTGGCTGATATAATTTTGCGATTAGTCTATTTTCAGTAACCGCTCAATAAATCCGGTATCTGCATTTCCTTCACAGAATTCAGGATTTTTCATGATCCGGTACTGGAAGTCCAGATTTGTCTCAACGCCCAGGATCACCATCTCGTCCAGCGCAGACCGCATTTTCTGGATTGCAGCATCTCTGTCCGGTGCATGAACGATAACTTTCGCGATCATGGAGTCATACTCGGAAGGAATGCGGTAGCCAGTGTAAAGACCGGTATCAACACGCACACCATTACCAGAAGGAAGGTGCAAATGTTTTACCACACCAGGACTTGGCATAAAGTTTTTCTCCGGAATTTCAGCGTTGATACGGCACTCAATGGCATGTCCGCGTGGTGTGACCTCTTCCTGAGTGAAGCTAAGCGGCTCGCCCATGGCAACACGGATCTGTTCAATGATCAGGTCTGTGCCTGTAACCATTTCTGTGACACCGTGCTCGACTTGAATACGGGTATTCATTTCCATGAAGTAGTAAGTTCCGCTTTGGTCAAGAATGAACTCGATCGTTCCGGCATTTGTGTAACCAACAGCTTTTGCGGCAAGAACGGCATCGTGGTTCATGGAAGCGCGGGTATTGGCTGTGATAGCCGGAGAAGGAGATTCTTCAATCAACTTCTGGTGGTTGCGCTGTACAGAACAGTCACGTTCGCCGAGAGCCACTACATTTCCATGAGTGTCAGCCATGATCTGGATTTCTACATGGCGTGGGTTTTCAATATATTTTTCAATGTACATGGTGTCATCGCCAAATGCGTTGGCAGACTCTCTTTGAGCCATGTTGAAATTGAATTCAAAATCATCTTTAGAGCGGGAGACACGCATGCCTTTTCCACCTCCGCCGGAGGAGGCTTTGATCATAACCGGATAACCGATTTCGTCTGCAAGCTTTTCGCCGGTCTCTACGTCATAGACTGGATCTTTCGTACCTGGAACGACCGGAACTCCGGCCTCCATCATTGTCTTTCTGGCGTGGGATTTATTTCCCATGCTGTCGATAACATCTGCACTTGGTCCGATAAATGCAATGCCGTGTTCTTCGCACAGACGTACAAAGTCTGAATTCTCAGAGAGGAAACCAAATCCAGGGTGGATCGCATCGGCTCCGATGTTCAGGGCAGCTGTGACAATTTGCTGCATATTCAGGTAATTGTTTCTGGCAGGGCCTTCACCGATACAGATACGCTGGTCGGCGAGCTGTACGTGAAGACTGTCTTTATCTTCTTTGGAATAGACTGCTACGCTGCGGATACCCATATTACGGCAGGCGCGGATAATACGAACAGCAATCTCTCCGCGGTTTGCAATCAATATTTTATGAAACATGGAACTCCTCCTTAGTCGTCAAGCTTCTTTACTTTAAAGAGTGGCTGACCATATTCAACTCTCTGTTCGTTGCTGACAAGAACGGCCTCGATCTCGCAGTCAAAATCACTTTCAATTTCATTCATCAGTTTCATAGCTTCCAGAATACATACAGTCTCGCCGGCTTTTACGCGGTCACCGACTTTTACGAAAGCTTTAGCTTCCGGTGAAGGTGCGGAGTAAAATGTTCCGACGATCGGGGAAGTAATGTATGTTTCTTCTTCCACTTCTCCAGAAGTCTCATCTGCAGTAGCAGCTTCCGGTGCAGTAGTTCCTGCAACCTGCATTCCCATACCTGGTGCAAATGGGACGGCAACGCTTTCGCCTGCGCGTTTACTCATTTTTATTTTAATATCGCCTTCCTGAATGGAAAATTCCTGCAGGGAAGACTCTTCGATAATCTTTACAAGCTTTTCAATTTTATCTAAATTCATGATGTCCTTCCTTTCTTTTTACTGGAATAATTTGCTGATTCGTTTTGCGACCAGACGGCAGTCCAGAACCTCTTTACAAGGCTGGTAGATCTGATGTCTGAATTCGTTCATTTCTTTTACTTCCAGTGCAAGGAGTTCCTGGGCTTCTTCTACAGTAACTGCCTGGAACTTCACTTTATGATCTGTCTTTCTCTGAACCAGTTTTGGAATATCTACAGAGATGACTGTAGCAATCTTCGCATATCCGCCGGTAGTCTGTCTGTCCGCCAGAAGAATGATTGGTTTTCCATGGCTAGGTACCTGAACAGAACCGAATGCGATTCCATCAGAGATAATGTCTGTTGTTGACTTTGATGCAATAAATGGTCCTTCCAGACGGCAGCCCATGCGGTCGAACTCACTCGTTACAACATATTCGGAAGATAGAAATGTCTCTTTTCCTGCCGCGGTAAATGCATCGTCCTGTGGTCCCATAATCACGCGCAGTGTAATGTTGTCCTGATCAAACTCGTTGAGATCCAGGCTTCTAGACAGGAAATAAGGCAAGTATCTTCTTTTGGCACGGAAGCTGATATAGTCACCGTCTAAGAGGCGGCGTCCCTTAAATCCTCCAAGTCCACATTTGATGTTGGTAGAGCGGCTTCCCATAACGACCGGGATTTCCAGATAACTGGAAAATGCGATGTAGCCGCGGCTTCCGGTACGGCAGCCACGAAATGAGAGAATATCTCCACGGTGCATATAGAGCGCCGTATACATTTTCACAGGCTTTCCGTTGACCTGCGGCTGAAAATCACCTCCCGTGATAGCGATTATCGTCTCGGAAGTAAATTCCAGTGTTGGTCCAAGAAGAGTGAATTCGAGAACTGCTTCATTTTCCGGATTATCCAGAAGAAGATTGGCAATTTTGAAGGAGCGGCGGTCCATAACACCAGATACGCCGAACCCCTGGCTCTGATAGCCCGGGCGTCCACTGTCCTGTACAGTTGTAAGCATTCCGCCTTTTAAAATGCGAATTCCCATATTACACTCCTTTCTGGCGAATCACACACTCGTAAGTTCCCTGATTCACCTGTTCTTTAATCTCAAGAAAATCTTTTTCTGTGACCGGTACAAAATGAATATAATCACCGGCTTCGAAAAGGATTGGAATCTCGCGGTTTGGATCGTAAGTCTTTACCGGAGTCAGCCCCAGAAGCTGCCAGCCTCCAGGGGAGTCGAGCGGATAGATTCCCGTCTGGGAACCGCCGATGCCGACGCTTCCTGCCGGAATCTTAATACGCGGATTTGCAAGTCTTGGTGTGTGGATCCGTTCGTCCAGTCCCCCAAGATAAGAAAATCCAGGAAGGAATCCGAGCATGTAGATCAGATAGTCTTCACTGCTGTGGATATCAATTACTTCCTGAGTAGAAAGATTGGCATGCATTGCGATATTTTCCAGGTCAGGTCCATATTCGCCACCGTAGCAGACCGGAATATCAAAGATCCGTGATGGAGCAGTTTCCTGGCTGACCTCAAGTTTTAACAGCTTTTCCAGACGCTCTTTTAATGCGCCGTAATTTACAACTCTTGGATCGTAGTTGATCAGAAGACTTGTAAATGCAGGAATCATATCTTTGACTCCTTCAACATGCTGGGCCTTCATCAGATGGACGAAGGCCGTAATTTTTGCATTGATCTCCGGGGAGATCTCCTGTCCGAATTCAATCAGGACAGAAGAGTCACCGGCTGTGTGGATTTTAATTTCTTCCATAAAAAACATCTCCTTATCCGAACAGTGCGCTCAGCTTTCCAAGGGAAGTGATTCCAAGGTATGCAGAGATTACAACTACAATAATTCCAAGGATCAGAAGCACGATCGGGTGTTTGTAGTTCTCACCCATGATAGACTTCTTCTGAGATGCAATCAGACATACTCCCAATGTAATAGGAAGGATCAGTCCGTTGAGGGCACCTGCTAATACGAGCAGAGTTGCAGGCTGTCCGATGAGAGCCATAACAACGGTGCTAAGAGCGATAAATCCTACGATGAACCATTTTTCATTGTTGGCAATTGTCTTGCTGAAAGTTTTTAGGAAAGATACAGATGTGTAGGCGCATCCGATGATAGATGTAACAGCCGCACATAAAAGTACCAGTCCGAAGAAACGGTATCCGATCTGACCTGCACCCTGTAAAAATGCGTCGGCAGCCGGGTTGCTTGCATCAAGAGTTGTAGCCGGGGAAGTTGCAGTCTCAACAACAACGCCTAAGATTGCAAGGAACAGCAAGATACGGACGATCGTTGCAATTCCGATTCCCATAACAGAACTCTTGTTGATCTCTTTTAAATTCTCTTCTTTTGTAATACCGGCATCGATCAGACGATGTGCACCGGCAAATGTGATGTATCCGCCAACAGTTCCGCCAAGAAGTGTCAGAATTGCAGGGAAGATACTGTCCATAGGAGCAGTTGGTACAAATGTTTCCTTTACAGCCATTCCTACTGGTGGTTTTACAATCAGGATGACAACAAAAATAACGACGATCATGATACCACCAAGAATTTTTGTCAGTGTGTCCATTGCATCTAATGCATTTTTGTAAAGGAATACACAGATCGCGATTGCTCCTGCGAGGAAGCAGCCATATGTAGTCGGGATGCCAAGCAAGCTGTTGAATCCGAGGGCACCGCCGCCAACGTTACCAATGTTGAATACAAGTCCGCCGGCTACAACGAGGAATGCGATCACATATCCAAGACCTGGCAGGACTTTGTTAGCAACGTCCTGACCACGCATACCGGATACGCATAAGACTCTCCATACGTTAAGCTGAACGATTGCTGCTAAAATAACTGATACTAAGATTACGAAGCCAAAGCTTCCTTTGAGGTTTCCAGTGAACTGTCCGGTCTGTGTAAGGAATCCAGGACCAATTGCAGAGGTTGCCATAAGAAATGCTGCGCCAATGAGAGCACTGGCGCTTTTTTTGTTTGTGTTTTTCTCCATAACTACTCTTCCTTTCGATAAATTCTAATTTTTTGATACCATACGAATTGCTGCGTGCTGTACACTCTCGCAATTCTATCAGATATTCGCATATCGCGCAGCTTACGCCACGCTTCTAGGCTCATATCTGGGCATGTCATGAAATCTAACTTTCATTTTTGTGCAAGCACAAAATGAAAATAGATTTATGACACTGGTATCTATATAGTATACAATTATACAGAAACTCGGGGGAATACGCAAATAAAAAACAGAAAGTTTAGAAAAACTTTCTGTTTTTAACTACATTTTAACGGACTTCGATGCCATTTACCTCAAGATGGTCGTCAATCGCGATGACAAGACAACGTCTTCCATCGATTTCACGGGTCTCTACGAGGTCGGATCTTTCCGGATTAACTTTTACTACAATATCAGGTGTCTCAATCTGGAAAGTTTTGATACTGGCAATGTTGGAAGCAAGGAGAGTATTTTTCTCACCGACAGCTTCCTCAAAATTCTTATCGAAATGTTCCATTTTTTCTTCCGGGACTCCACTTCGCTCTAACAGGTGTTTCACGTCTGGACGGGACAGCTCCAGTGGGTCAGGAGATTCCTTGGCTTCTTCCATAAGTTCATTCAGATTGTCGTGGATATTGCGGACGGTGTCATAGTCACAATCCTCACCGAGTGTATCACTGACAAGAGACTGAAACGTTGTCTTTTGATCCTTTGCTGTAAGCGGTGTAATATTGCCAAGTACATTTGCAATAAAGTCAGGCTGGAGATCTTCTGGTTTCTTGGAGTAGTACAGGACGTGATGAACGTCACTTGCACGATCCTGGAAAGCCGGGAAGAGAAAACCGGTCGCAGGCATCTCCACGAACCAGTCACGGATACGGTCTTCAATATTGTTCTTTTCGGCGTTATATGTAAGTCCGGCTTTCGTCAATTTTACCGGGCAGATACTGCACATGATATGTTCATATACGGTATCGGAAGCGTCAAACATTTCCATATTATCGGAAGATTTCCCTGGCACATCGTATGCAGCATGAATCAATATAATATAGTAGTTTTCCGCGAATTCGTAGTTCTCAATAACCTTGTCGTAGAATTCTTCCAAAAGCAGATCATCAGTAAGTTTCGTATCGCGCAGCCTTAAAAGGAGCTCCTGCGCGCCGCCTTCCAGTTCCTGGTCCAGCGGGAATTCCATAGTCATCAGGTTCTTGCCAACAGTTCCGGATAATGTATGCCTGAAAATGTCAAAATACTTGAAAGCTTCTTCCTCCGGCATGGAAAGAAAAGCTTTTTTCATCTCCATTTTTTTCTCTTTTTCATGATCCACATAACAGCCGCAGATACGGGTAATTGTGCAGTTTTCCGGGGTAAACTGCTTGCGGATCTCCAAAACTTCTTTTTTATTCATAAATCAGATACACTCCCTTACGATAATGTTACATAAAAGATAGTATAGAGAGTTTCTGGGGGAAAATCAATGGGTTTTGGAAGAGGAGAAAAGTCGGATTTAAGAAAAATGTTCTTGACAAAGCTTTTTTTGTTATGTATACTTTGAAAGTCAAAATAATTGAAACTCAAATAAATTGAAGTTCAAAGAAAAACTTCAGAAAGGAAAGATATGAGTGCAAGATTTTGTGGAACAGGCTCCTGTGTCCCAGATTATGTTATGGATAATGATGGGGTTGCAGAGCTTGTAGAGACAAGTGATTCATGGATCAGAGAACGGACCGGAATTGCGAGACGCCATATTGCAGTGAAAGAGACGACCGTGTCCATGGCGAATGAAGCTGCAAAACGAGCTCTTGATAATGCAGGAGTTTTACCAGAAGAACTGGATCTGATTCTGATGTCCACGATTTCTTCGGATGTCATTATTCCATGTGGCGCATGCGAAGTGCAAAAGGCCATTGGTGCAGACAAAGCAGTCTGTTTTGATTTGAATGGAGCGTGTACCGGGTTTGTACTGGCATACAATACAGCATTGGCATACATAGAAAGTGGGATTTATCAGACAGTTCTGATCGTAGGAAGTGAATCGCTGTCCAGGCTGACGAACTGGAAGGACCGTGGGACGTGTATTCTTTTCGGAGACGGCGCCGGTGCAGCAGTAATAAAAAAAGATGAAAGAGCCAGTTATATTCCGGCGGCACATTCTGACGGGACTCGAGGAGAGGCGCTTTTGTGTCACAGTAAGCGAGAGGAGAATGGACTTCCTCTTCAGAAAAATGATGAGATTGGCGGGAAACATTTGAACAGTGAAGACTATCTCATGCAGATGGATGGTCAGGGAGTATTCCGGTTTGCGATTAAGCAGGTACCGGAAGTCATTCAGGAAGTGCTGGAAAAAAATGAAGTAAAACCAGAAGAAATCGATTGGTACATTTTACATCAGGCGAACCGGAGAATTCTGGAAGCCGTAGCAAAACGCATGGGTGAGCCGGTCGAAAAATTCCCAATGAACATGGAAGAGTATGGAAATACATCTTCCGCAAGTATTCCGATTCTGTTAGATGAAATGAACAGAGACGGAAGATTAAAACGAGGACAGAAAATCGTGCTGGCAGGATTCGGGGCAGGCCTGACCTGGGGCGCAACAATTATTGAATGGTAAAAGGAGAAAAAAATTATGTTAGAGCAGATTAGAGAGATTATCGCAGAGAATTTAGCAATTGATGTGGAGAAGGTTACAGAGAGTGCAGATTTCAAAGAGGATTTAGACGCAGATTCCTTAGACCTCTTCGAGATGGTAACAGCATTAGAAGATGAATATGAGATCGAAATTCCGGAAGAAGACCTTCCAACACTCAAAACAGTCGGCGACGTAGTGAAATACGTGGAAGCACATAAAGAATAAAGATATAGCCTTCGACAAATTGCTGACTCTTTTAGAAGTGTGAATGCAAGAAAGGAAACAAATTATGCAGACAGAAATAACAAGACTTCTCGGAATAAAATACCCGATCATCCAAGGCGGTATGGCATGGGTAGCTGAGCATCATCTGGCAGCGGCTGTTTCAGAAGCAGGTGGTCTTGGACTTATTGGTGCCGCCAGTGCTCCGGCAGAGTGGGTGCGCGAGCAGATACGGGCAGCACGCAAGCTGACGGACAAACCATTTGGAGTGAATATTATGCTTATGAGCCCTTATGCGGCTGATGTTGCGAAAGTAATTGTGGAAGAAGGTGTCCAGGTCGTGACGACTGGAGCCGGAAGTCCGGGAAAATATATGGAAATGTGGAAGGAAGCAGGAGTGAAAGTAATTCCTGTTGTTGCTTCTGTGGCTCTTGCGAAACGTATGGAGCGGGCAGGAGCAGATGCAATTGTTGCAGAAGGCTGCGAGTCTGGCGGGCATGTCGGAGAGAGCACGACTATGACACTTGTACCACAGGTCGTTGATGCAGTTGATATTCCGGTCATTGCCGCAGGTGGAATCGGAGACGGAAGAGGAATTGCAGCAGCATTTATGCTGGGAGCAAAGGCTGTACAGATGGGAACAGCATTTGTTGTCACAGAAGAGGCACAGGTGCATCAGAATTATAAGGATAAGATTTTAAAGGCAAGTGACATTGATACAAGAGTCACAGGACGTACAACAGGACACCCGGTACGGGCACTTCGCAATGAGATGACAAAGAAATACTTGAAGATGGAACAGGAAGGTGCTCCATTTGAAGAGTTGGAACTTATGACTCTTGGAGGTCTTAGAAAAGCTGTCGTAGACGGTGATGTGAAGACAGGAAGTGTCATGTCAGGCCAGATTGCGGGATTGGTAAATGAGCAGATGAGCTGTCAGGCATTGATCCAAAAACTGGTCAGAGAAACAGACGCTTTGATAGGCACTCTGAATCTGTATGAAACCGAAGTGTAGTAATTGGAGGATAAGAAATATATGAGTAAGATTGCATTTATCTATCCGGGACAAGGGGCGCAGAAATGTGGCATGGGTGCAGATTTTTACGAAAACAGCGCCAGTGTCAGAAAGCTCTTTGATGAAGCAGGCGAACGGCTGGGGCTGGATATGAAAGCATTGTGTTTTGAGGAAAATGATCTCTTAGACCAGACAGAATATACACAGGCGGCAATGGTAACAACATGCCTTGCCATGACAGAAGTTCTGATGGAACGTGGAGTAAAACCAGATATTACAGCGGGACTGAGCCTTGGCGAATACGCAGCCATCTCTGTGGCCGGCGGGCTGGAGCCGATCGATGCGATCCGCCTTGTGAGAAAACGTGGAATTTTGATGCAGCATACAGTTCCGGCAGGAGAAGGCGCCATGTGCGCGATTCTTGGATTAGATGCAGAGAAAATCGAAGCAGTGACAGCAGAGATTGAAGGTGTGTCTGTAGCGAACTATAACTGTCCGGGTCAGATTGTTATTACAGGAAAAACAAAAGCAGTTGAAAAAGCGGCAGAACATTTGAAAGAGGCGGGTGCAAAACGTACCGTAATGTTAAATGTTAGTGGTCCGTTTCATTCTACGCTCTTACTCCCGGCGGCAAAGGAACTGGAAATGGAGCTAGATAAGACAGAATTTCATGAGCTTATGATCCCTTATATTACAAATGTGACGGCAGAAGCAGTTACGGATGTTCGTAAGAGTCCGGGATTACTTGTGACACAGCTTACATCGTCCGTTCGCTGGCAACAGAGCATGGAGAAAATGATCGCAGACGGAGTTGATACATTTATCGAAATCGGGCCGGGCAAGACTTTGGCAGGATTTATGAAAAAGATTGACCGAAGCGTCAAGGTCTGCAATGTAACAACATGGGAAGATCTGGAAAAGATCATATAGAAACAAGGCGAAAATGACAGGAGTTATAAATAAAATGGAAAAAAAGGTAGCAGTTGTGACAGGAGCTTCCCGTGGAATTGGTGCGGCAATCGCAAGAGAGCTGGCAGCAGCGGGCATGTATGTTGTGATCAATTACTGTGGCAGCGAGGAAAAAGCACAGGAATTAAAGACAGAAATTGGGCAAAATGGAGGAGAAGCTTCTATATATAAATGTGATGTTTCTGACAACGTGGCATGTAAAGAATTTATTGGAAATGTGATCGCAGAATACGGACATCTGGATGTGCTGGTGAATAATGCAGGTATTACAAGAGATGGTCTGTTGATGCGGATGTCAGAAGAAGATTTTGACGCTGTGTTAGATACGAATTTAAAAGGTGCATTTCATACGATCCAGGCAGTATCCAGACAGATGTTAAAGCAAAGAAGCGGGCGCATCGTGAATATTTCATCTGTAGTTGGTGTGTCTGGAAATGCAGGACAGGCCAATTATGCAGCTTCTAAGGCCGGAATCATCGGACTTACAAAAGCTGTGGCAAAAGAGCTTGGCTCCAGAGGAATTACTGTGAATGCAGTAGCTCCTGGATTTATTGATACAGATATGACGCAGAGCCTGCCGGAAAAGGTTGTAGAGGCTACGCTTGCCCAGATTCCTCTTGGAAAATTTGGAGAGCCTGAGCAGGTGGCAAAAGCAGTTGCATTTCTCGCATCGGAAGATGCTTCTTATATTACCGGACAAGTGCTGCACGTAGACGGCGGCATGGTAATGTAGAAAGTGATGCAGGGGAAGGAGTACAAAAAAGATGGCAAATAATAAAGTCTTAAAAAGAAGAGTGGTCGTGACCGGACTTGGTGCAATTACTCCAATTGGAAATAGTGTAGCTGAATTTTGGGACGGAATCCGCAAAGGTAAGGTTGGAATCGGTGAGATCACAAAGTTCGACACTACAGATTATAAAGTAAAACTGGCAGCAGAAGTCAAAGACTTTGTGCCGGGAGATCATATGGATAAAAAAGCAGCCAGACGTATGGAAGCATTTTCTCAATATGCGGTTGCAGCAGCCAGAGAAGCTTATGAAGATTCTGGACTGGAGATTGAAAAAGAAGACCCATTTCGCGCTGGCGTGATGATTGGTTCCGGAATTGGAAGTCTTCAGGTAGCAGAGCAGAGCTATGAAAAAATTCTGACCAAGGGACCGGCAAGAGTGAATCCGCTTATGGTGCCTTTGATGATTTCCAATATGGCAGCGGGAAATGTGTCAATTCAGTTAGGATTCCGTGGAAAATGCAGCAATGTCGTAACTGCCTGCGCTACAGGAACGAACTGTATTGGTGATGCATTCCGTACAATCCAGTATGGTGACGCAGATATGATGCTTGCAGGAGGAACCGAAGGCTGTGTATGCCCACTTGGTATTGCCGGATTTACAGCACTGACAGCACTTTCTGCTTCTACCGATCCACTTCGTGCCTCCATTCCATTTGATAAAGACCGGGATGGATTCGTACTTGGTGAAGGTGCGGGAGTTGTAATGCTGGAAGAGCTGGAGCATGCAAAAGCGCGTGGGGCAAAGATTTACGCAGAAGTGACCGGTTACGGATGTACAGGGGATGCCTATCATATTACTTCTCCGGCAGAAGACGGAAGCGGTGCAGCGAAGGCAATGGAGCTTGCCATGGAAGAGGCCCAGATTACACCGGCACAGGTAGATTACATCAATGCCCATGGAACAAGTACCCATCACAATGACCTGTTCGAGACACGCGCCATTAAGAAAGCATTTAGCGAGGCAGCGAAAGACGTGGTGATCAACTCTACGAAATCCATGATCGGTCACTTGCTTGGAGCAGCAGGCGGAGTAGAATTTATTACTTGTGTCAAAAGCATGGAAGATGGATTTATCCATCAGACGGTCGGAACAAAAGAGGCCGATGAAGAATGTGACTTAAATTATGCAATTGGAAGTCCGGTAGAGAAAGAAATCAAGGCAGCCATGAGCAATTCACTTGGATTTGGCGGACACAATGCAACAATTTTAATTCAGAAGTATGAAGCGTAAGGGGGAACCTGGAAATGGACGTAGAACAGTTGATGAAACTGATTGATAAAGTCTCTGAGTCAGACCTGACTGGATTTAAATATGAAGAAAATGGTATAAAATTGCAGCTGAATAAGAAAGAGAACCTGGTGATGGGAACGACTGCGCCAATGCAGGCTGTTACACCGGAAGATGTGAAAGTTACAGGTGCTTCTTCTAAAGCAGCCACAGATTTAGAAGAAGGCGTACAGAAACAGACCGGGATATCTGAGGCGGCTCCTGTTGGAAATGTAGTCAAAGCTCCGCTTGTGGGAACATTTTACGCGGCTCCAGCAGAGGATGCAGAGCCATTTATTCAGGTTGGCGATTCCGTGAAAAAAGGTCAGTCGGTTGCAATTATTGAGGCCATGAAGCTGATGAATGAAATCGAGAGTGATTTTGATGGAACAGTCACGGAGATTCTTGTAAAGAATGGCCAGGCAGTAGAGTACGGCCAGCCATTATTCAGAATTGCGTAGGAGGTTATCATGAAACATTTGGATATTAAACAGATTCAGGAAATCATACCTCACAGACATCCGTTTCTGTTATTGGATTATGTAGAAGATTACGAGCCGGGTGAGTATGCAGTGGCGTACAAATGTGTTTCCTACCGGGAAGAGTTCTTTGCCGGACATTTTCCACAGGAGCCGGTCATGCCGGGTGTGCTGATCGTGGAAGCGCTGGCACAGGCAGGTGCGGTAGCGATTTTAAGTGAGCCGGAGAATCAGGGAAAAGTCGCATATTTTGGCGGAATTGATAAATGCAAATTCAAAGGAAAGGTCGTGCCGGGGGACAAGCTTCGTCTGGAAACAAGAATTATCCGGAAAAAAGGACCGATTGGTGTCGGAGAGGCTGTCGCTACAGTGGACGGTAAAAAAGTAGTCAGCGCGGTACTGACATTTGCAGTAGGGTAGGTGATCTGTGTGATTAAGAAGATTTTGATTGCAAACCGTGGTGAGATTGCAGTTCGGATTATCCGCGCATGCCGGGAAATGGGAATTGAGACGGTTGCAGTATATTCAGAGGCAGACGCAGAAGCCCTTCATACAAAGCTTGCAGATGAAGCAATCTGTATCGGACCGGCACCGTCATCTCAGAGTTATTTAAGTATGGAGAATATTATCAGTGCAACGGTGGTGAGTGGGGCAGACGCCATTCACCCGGGTTTTGGCTTTTTGTCAGAGAACAGTAAATTTGCAGAACTGTGTGAGCAGTGCGGAATTACCTTTATCGGACCGCCGGCAAATGTCATTGCAAAGCTTGGCAATAAACAGGAAGCAAGAAATACGATGGAAGCAGCAGGTGTTCCGGTCATCCCAGGAAGTAAGGAGCCAGTCTGTGAGGTGCATACCGGACTTTTGCTTGCACGGGAAATCGGTTACCCGGTTATTATAAAAGCTGCCCTCGGCGGAGGTGGAAAAGGCATGCGTGTGGCATATTCCGAAGAAGAATTCACGCAAAGCTTTCAGACCGCACAGAAGGAAAGCCAGATGGCATTTGGCGATGATACCATGTATATTGAACATTTTATGGAGGAGCCGAGACATATCGAATTTCAGATTCTGGCAGATTCCTATGGAAATGTAGTGCATCTCGGAGAACGTGACTGCTCTATTCAGAGAAATCATCAGAAAATGATCGAGGAGGCTCCGTCAGCGGCGTTGTCTTCAAAGCTTCGAAAGAAGATGGGAGAGGCAGCAGTAAAAGCTGCGAAAGCCGCAGGCTATGTGAATGCCGGAACCATTGAATTTCTTTTAGAGAATAATGATGCCTTTTACTTTATGGAGATGAATACCCGAATTCAGGTGGAGCATCCGGTGACTGAGTGGGTGACTGGAATTGACTTGATCAAAGAACAGATCCGTATTGCAGATGGACAGAAGCTGTCATTTACTCAACAGGATATTGAAATCAATGGGCATGCCATTGAGTGCCGGATTAATGCGGAAAATCCGGAAAAAGGATTCCGGCCGTCACCTGGAACTATTACAGATCTTCATTTGCCGGGAGGAAAAGGAATCCGCGTAGATTCTGCAATTTACAGTGGATGCAGCATTTCTCCATATTATGATTCCATGGTTGCAAAGCTCATTGTCTGGGCGAAGAACCGGGATGAAGCAATCCAGAAAATGCAGAGCGCACTTGGAGAGGTTATTATTGAGGGCATCGACACGAATGTGGATTATCTCTATGAATTATTAAATAACCCGGTATATCAATCCGGAGAGTTTAATGTGAACTTCATAGATACTATAAAGCATTAAGGTATACAACAACCGTGGAGTGAAAGAGTATAAGGAGTGGACATATGAAGTTAGATAATATGTTTAAGAAAACAAGACGTCCTTCCGGAAAAAAAGGGCATATCGGTGGGAGACACCAAAGCCCGGAAGTTCCGGAGGGACTTCTGTGTAAATGTAACAAATGTCAGAAAGCAATTATTACAGAGGATGTTATAACAGGCGGATATATTTGCCCGAAATGTCATGGATATTTCCGCATGCCGGCACCGGAGAGGATTCGGTCAATTGCAGATGAGGATACGTTCGAAGAGTGGGACAGAGGAATTGAAAATACGAACCCGATTGGATACAAAGGGTATCCGGAAAAGGTGGAAGCATTAAAACAAACAACTGGATTAGATGAGGCAGTGGTGACTGGAAAAGCTGCAATTAATGGAATTGAGACAGCGCTTGGAGTCTGTGACGGACGTTTTTTAATGGCGAGTATGGGAGAAGTCGTAGGTGAGAAAATTACAAGAATGGTAGAACGTGCGACAGAAGAAAAGCTTCCGGTTATCATCTTTACATGCTCTGGCGGAGCAAGAATGCAGGAAGGAATCGTGTCTTTGATGCAGATGGCAAAGACATCCGCTGCACTGAAACGTCACAGCGACGCTGGACTTCTTTATATTACGGTGCTGACAGATCCAACAACCGGTGGCGTGACGGCAAGTTTTGCTATGCTTGGAGATATCATACTGGCAGAGCCGGGAGCACTGATTGGATTTGCAGGTCCTCGTGTCATTGAGCAGACGATCGGTCAGAAACTTCCGAAAGGATTCCAAAGATCCGAGTTCTTAAAAGAACATGGATTTGTAGACCAGATTGTAGAACGCCAGCAGATGCGGCAGACGCTGGGGAAAATCCTGAAAATGCATCAGACTGGAAATGAAAAAGTCGAAAAAGCAACAAAAGAATTTCAAAATAGAAAAACCAGATCAAAAACTCTGGAAGCTTGGGAGCGTGTACAGATTTCCAGAAGAAATGACCGCCCGGTTGCAGGTCACTATATAGAAGCTTTGTTCCAGGATTTTGTAGAACTGCATGGAGATCGGTATTTTGCCGATGATCCAGCAATTGTCGGAGGAATCGCAACCTTTCACGGAAGAGCAGTGACAGTCATTGCCCAGGCGAAGGGACAGAATACAAAAGAGAATATCGGACACAATTTTGGTATGCCGTCACCAGAAGGCTACCGGAAGGCATTGCGTCTTATGAAGCAGGCAGAAAAATTCCACCGCCCGGTCATTTGCTTCGTAGATACGCCGGGAGCATTTTGCGGAATTTCCGCAGAAGAGCGCGGCCAGGGAGAGGCGATTGCAAGAAATCTGTATGAGATGTCAGCGCTGAAGACCCCGATACTTAGTATTGTTATCGGAGAAGGTGGAAGCGGCGGCGCACTTGCAATGGCGGTTTCAGACCAGGTATGGATGCTGGAGAATTCCATTTATTCCATTCTTTCACCAGAAGGCTTTGCAAGCATTTTATGGAAGGACAGTACGAAAGCTGCGCAGGCTGCAAAAGTTATGCGTCTGACAGCAGCAGATTTAAAAGAAATGGGGATTGTAGAGAAGGTGTTTGCAGAACCAGAACATTTTACAGCAGAAACGATGAGCAATATTGCAGATGAACTGGAGAAAAATATCGAAGGGTATCTGGAGGAATATACAAACAAAGACATCCAAGAATTAGTGGATTCCCGATATGAACGCTTCCGTCGGATGTAAGCAGGATCTGAAATATATAAGTGCAAAGTTGTCTGTAAAATGCAAGTGTCAGAGAATTCAGAAGGAATGCAGGAGCAGGTTGACTTCTTTGACAAAAAACGTCTATAATGAAAAGCAAGTAAAGGATGAAGGAGCAGTGCGAATGAGTGATGTATATGCAACAATTAACTATGTCCTGGTGAATCTGATTAATGAGATCTGGGAGGTAGAAGGTAAGGCAATTATTACGGATGAATTTAAAGATATTACCAACAATGATATGCACGTCATAGAGGCAATCGGACTTGGAGAGGGCAATAATATGTCTACCATTGCAAAGAAGCTGAATATTACAGTAGGATCACTTACAACTGCTGTGAATAGTCTTGTGAAAAAGGGTTATGTTGACCGGTTCCGCAGCAAAGAGGATCGACGGGTCGTATATGTGCGTCTTCTGGAAAAAGGGGAAAATGCATATCATCATCACGAAGATTATCATAAGCAGATGACACAGGCCATTGTGGACAAGTTAGATGAGAGCGAGATCCCGGTACTGTTAAAGACGCTGGACGCACTGACTGGATTCTTTACCGATTATACAAGAGAAAGCAAAGAAAAATCGTCAGACAGCATGGATAAAGAATAGACAAAAAATGACTGACGATGAGAGAACGTATAGAAGAGTGAGGCGTACAATATGATCCGAGGCGTGATATTTGACATGGATGGCACTTTGTTTGATACAGAGAGGCTGTATACGATTGCGTGGAAGCAAGTCGGAGAAGAAATGGGGTATTCCATTACGACAGAACTTCTGAATCAATGCCGGGGAAAGACGGCAGCGATTATCAGGGGAATATTTGAAGATACATTTGGCAAAGAATTTCGTTATGAAGAAGCAAGACAGCGAAAAGACGAGATTTTTATGGAGATGCTTGCGCGGGATGGAGTTCCTAAAAAGAAGGGGCTTATGGATCTCCTTTCCTATTTGGAAGAAAAGAAGATTCCGGCAGCAGTTGCAACTTCTACAAGACAATCGCGTGGAGAAAAAGTTCTTCAAATGTCAGGAATAGCGGAATATTTTGCAGCATTTATCTATGGAGACACGCAAAAAGCAAGTAAACCCAAACCGGATATTTTCTGGAATGCAGCAAAAGAGATCGGACGTGATCCGAAGGAGTGTCTGGTAGTTGAAGACAGTACACCGGGAGTCATGGCAGGAATCGCAGCCGGTGGAGAAACGATTTATATTCATGATATGGTAGATGTGCCGGAAGAGGTACTGGAACATGCATCAGCCAGTCTGGAGGATCTGGGTCAGATCATTGAGTGGATGGAAAATGTAAAATAGGGAGATGATTTTGTGAATAAAGAAATCGAAAAGTTGCAGGAAATTATTGATGACAGTGAAAATATTGTCTTTTTCGGAGGAGCGGGAGTATCTACAGAGAGCAATATTCCGGATTTTCGAAGTGAGGACGGCCTGTATCAGCAGAAATATAAGTATTCACCGGAACAGATCGTCAGTCATACCTTCTTTATGCGCAATACAGAAGGATTTTATGAATTTTACAAAGAAAAGATGATGTTTTTAGATGCGAAGCCGAATGCCGCGCATAAAAAGCTGGCAGAACTTGAGCAGGCAGGAAAACTTAAAGCAATCATTACGCAGAATATTGACGGACTTCATCAGGCAGCAGGAAGTAAGAAGATATATGAGATCCATGGAAGCATTCATCGCAATTACTGTCAAAAATGCGGAAAATTCTACGATGCAGCATATGTAAAGAACAGCAAAGGAGTTCCACATTGTGAGTGTGGAGGAGTGATCAAGCCGGATGTCGTACTTTATGAGGAAAGTCTGGATGAAAATATGATTGACAAGAGTATCCGTGCGATCAGCCAGGCAGACACACTGATCATAGGGGGAACATCTCTGGTCGTTTATCCGGCAGCTGGATTTGTAGATTATTTTAGAGGAAAACATCTTGTCGTGATCAATAAGAGCGATACGGCAAAATCAGTTCGTGCAGAACTTACGATTACCGCACCGATCGGGGAGGTATTGAGTCAGATTACAGTATGAGTACATTAAAAAAAGAAATCGTGATTCGTGTTGCAGCATTAGATGATGCAGAAGAATTGTTGGAGATTTATGCACCATATGTCAGGGAAACTGCAATTACATTTGAATATGAAGTTCCCTCCCCAGAGGAATTTCGTGAAAGAATTGCACATACACTTGAAAAATATCCATATCTGGTGGCAGAACATGATGGAAAAATCGCGGGGTATGCATATGTCAGTCCATTTAAGGAGCGCGCAGCTTATGCCTGGGCAGTGGAAACCTCCATATATGTAGATCAGAATTGTAAACGTATGGGAATAGGAAAAAAACTTCATAGTGCATTGGAACATTGTCTGAAAGAAATGGGAATTTTAAATATGGAAGCATGTATTGGATATCCCGAGGAAGACGATGAGTATCTGACAAAGAACAGTGCACAGTTTCATGAACATCTTGGCTATCGTATGATAGGAGAATTTGAAAAATGTGGATACAAGTTCCATCGCTGGTACAATATGATATGGATGGAGAAGATCATTGGAATTCATGAAGAAATTCAAACGTTTCCAAAGAAATTTGATGCGGACATGTTGAAGGACTAGAATACAGCAGACTTGGATGGTAAGGTGAAATATATGGAAAATGAGAAAAAGCAGTTAAGACTTTGGCAGGGATTACTGGTAATCATCCTGGCAGGTCTGGAAGTATTTGTGTTCAGTGACTTTCTGCCGCAATGGTTAGGAATGGGACGGTCTTTGATCGGAGAATTGATTTTACTGGGCACAGCAGTTGGAGCAGTGGCAGTGTTTGGCGGAAAATTCCGGTCGGTGTTTCCGATTCATAAGCCAAAGCTTACAGAGGTCATGGGGACGATACTGATTTACCTTGGCGCGAGTCAGGCAATTTCTGTTGTGACCATGATTGAAATGTATATTGCCCCGGAGATGGTTACTGAAACATCAATCGGATTAAGCAGTATGTTCACAAGTTCCTCCATGATAGTAGCAATTGTAGTTGTTGGAATTGCACCGGCAATCTGTGAAGAAGCGGTGTTTCGTGGTGTACTTTTTAATTCTATTTGGAATCAGACACACGGAAAATGGATTCCAATTTTAGTTACAGCGGCAGTGTTTGGTCTGTTTCATGGAAGTATCATACGATTTTTCCCAACATTTCTCCTTGGAATTGTACTCGGATATCTAGTCTATGAGACGAACAACATGTTTTATAATGTGATGTTTCATGCAATCAATAATATCATTCCGGTACTGGTGCTTTATGGGATGCAGTTTTTGATGCAGCTGATGGCAAGAGCACTTGGAATGAATGGAAGTGGAATGTGGAACTTTGTAATGGATACAGCAACCAGCCAGGTTTCTCAGCTTTCACCGGCATTTATGGGAATTTATATGATAGATGGCGGCGTGGGACTGGCAATTTTGTATCTGGGCAATCACGTGTTACATCTTGGACGGGAAGGTTATCCAAAAGAATTATTTCCAAAAGAAAAACGCAAACAACAGTTCATCTGGCTGGCACTTGCCCTGGCCCTGGCTGTAACCGGAGGAATGATGATCGTAGCAGGTACGATACAAGGTCTGCATTTTTAAGAAAGATAAAGAGGCATTCTTGAATGGGGGCTTTTCCCTCCAACATCATATAGTGTCAGTAATTAAAGTATAAGGAGGAAAGAAAGATGGTGGCAAATGTATTAGACAGATTCGAATTTCGATCTGTCAGGGCAAATGAAGCAGAGGAAATAGCAGAGATTGAGAAGATCTGTTTTCCTCCACACGAGGCATGTTCTAAAAAAGATATGTTTGAAAGGGTGGAACATGCACCGGAACTTTTTCTTGTTGCAGTAGACAAAGAGACTGGAACGATCGCAGGCTTTTTAAATGGACTGGCAACAGATGAAGAAGCATTTCGTGATGAGTTTTTCACAGATATTACCGTACATAATCCGGAAGGAAAGAATATTTTCCTTCTGGGGCTGGATGTCCGGCCAGAATACCGCAGGCAGGGTCTTGCAAGAGAAATCATGAACCAGTACGTAAAGCGTGAGCAGGCAAAAGGGCGTACGATGCTGAAACTGACATGCCTTGAACAGAAAGTGGAAATGTATAAAAAAATGGGCTACAAAGACGAAGGTATCTCTGCTTCTGTATGGGGCGATGAAGAATGGCATGAGATGAGATATGCTCTTTAAGGAGACACATATGAAAACATATCAGCTTCAACTGTTAAAATGCAATAACCATAATATTGAAATATCAAGATATCTGCAGATTCTTACGCGAATTGAAAAAGAGGATGCAGACAGGATTGTATCGAATGTACCGGTGGTACTTTATGATAATCTGGACGAGGAATGTGCGGGATATTTTGAAGAAGCACTAGATTATTATCAGGCTGAATATGAAATCTAGCCGATGCCGGAAGAATGCGATATTCAAAAGTTCCCATCAAGACAGGTAATCGTACTGGGACGAGTGATGGAATATTTTGGACAGCGCAGCGACTTTGTACAGCTTGCAAGGAAATACGATTTTAGCAGAAGAACCCAATTATCCCAGACACCATTTGTGGCAAAAGATGGTCTTAACAAAGAGCAGGCGGTAAAACTTTGCCAGGAGTTTACCAACATAGGTATGCGGGCGCAGATTGTACGCAGTAAGAAGAAACCTGTACCAATAGAAGAGAAGAAAAAAAGTTTTTGGAATATTGTTTAATTCAGTCGTTGCGCAGCGTCATTGGCGTTAAGCAATGCACTTAGCGTGAGAATGTGCCTTGGCACATTCTTTTTTCTAAGAAAAATCTAGAACATTCTTGAATTTGTATTTTTTCTTGACTTGGAGTTCACTCCAGATGCTATAGTATGTCATGTGAAAGGCAGGTGTTTTATGTATGATAATTAAAGAAGTCAGTGAGAAATTTAACATTTCTCAAGACACGCTCAGATACTATGAGCGTATTGGCTTAATCCCACCAGTTTCGAGAACAGCAAGTGGGATTCGTAACTATCAGGAATCGGATCTTAACTGGGTAGAGCATACTGTCTGTATGCGAAGTGCAGGAGTTCCCATTGAAGCATTGATTGAATATGTAAAATTATTCCAGATAGGAGACTCTACATTTGAGGCGAGAAGACAGCTTCTAAAGGAACAGTATGACATTTTAATGGGACAGAAACAGCAGATTGAGGCAACGATGGAACGCTTGAAATATAAAGTGTCCAGGTATGAAGAGGCTGTGAAGACAGGGGTTTTAACCTGGGAAGAAAAGGAGTGTAAGTAAAGATGTATATTGAAAAGATAAATGGACCAGAGGATGTGAAGAAGATAGAAGTAGCAGAACTTCCAAAGCTTGCAGAGGAAATGCGCCATGCGCTTTTGATTCGTGCAAGTAAACATGGCGGACATTTCGGGCCGAATTTCGGTATGGTGGAGGCAACAATCGCGCTTCATTATGTGTTTGATTCGCCGAAAGATAAAATTGTATTTGATGTGTCACACCAGAGCTATCCACATAAGATGCTGACAGGAAGAAAAGACGCATATCTCTATGAAGAGCATTACGACGATGTGTCCGGTTACACAAATCCGCATGAAAGTGCGCATGATTTCTTTACTGTCGGACATACATCTACATCTGTGAGCCTGGCGTGCGGTCTTGCAAAAGCCCGTGATCTCAATGGGGAAGAGGGTAATGTAATCGCGGTGATCGGAGATGGTTCGTTAAGCGGTGGTGAGGCGTTAGAAGGACTGGATTACGCGGCAGAGCTAGGCGGCAATCTGATTATTGTAGTCAATGACAATGATATGTCGATTGCTGAGAACCACGGAGGTATCTATCAGAATCTGAAGCTGCTTCGTGAGACGAATGGACAGGCCGAGTGTAATCTGTTCTGTGCCATGGGCTTAGATTATATCTATGTGGACCATGGAAATGATGTGGCTGAGCTGATTCAGGCATTTGCGAGTGTGAAGGACAGTAAAAAAGCAGTCGTTGTGCATATTAATACATTAAAAGGAAAAGGTTATGCGCCGGCTGAACAACATAAAGAGCAGTGGCATTTCAACGGACCATTTCATATCGAGACTGGAAAGCCTCTGTATGAGATGGAAGAAGAGGACTACTCAGATGTGACGTGCAATTATCTCATGAAGAAGATGAAAGAAGATCCGGCAGTTGTTGCCATTACTTCCGGAACTCCGACCGTTCTGGGATTTACAGAAGATAAGCGAAAAGAAGCAGGACAGCAGTTCGTTGATGTTGGAATTGCAGAGGAGACAGCGGTTGCACTGGCAGCAGGAATCGCAGTAAATGGCGGGAAGCCGGTCTATGGTGTGTACAGTACATTTGTACAGCGAACATTTGATCAGATTGCACAGGATGTATGTATCAATAATAGCCCGGCAACGATTGTTACGTTCAGTGGTTCTGTCTATGGAATGAACGATGTGACACATCTTGGACTGCAGGATATCCCGATGATGGCAAATATTCCGAATCTTGTCTATCTTGCACCGACAACGAAAGAAGAATATCTGGCAATGCTGGACTGGAGCATAGAGCAGAAAGAACATCCAGTTGCAATCAAGCTTCCAGGCGGAGATGTGATTTCAGACGGAAAAGAAGTCACAAAAGATTTCAGTATTCTAAACAAGTATGAGATGACGAGAAAAGGAAGTAAGGTTGCAATTCTCGGACTTGGAACATTTTATGGATTAGGAAATGATGTGGCGGATCTGATAAAAGAAAAGGCAGGAATAGATGCAACCGTTATTAATCCGTATTATATTACAGGTCTGGATGAAGAAATGCTTGAAGATCTTAAGAAAGATCATAGTGTTGTAATTACATTGGAAGACGGAATTCTGGACGGTGGTTTTGGTGAGAAGATTGCCAGATTCTATGGTGACAGTAATATGAAGGTTTTAAATTTCGGTCTGAAAAAAGAGTTCCTGGATCGATACGATGTGACAGAAGTATTAAAAGACAACCATCTTACAAAAGAGCAGATTGTGGAAGATGTTGCAAGGATTCTTGCATAAGAGTTGTCCGAACTAAGTTCCTAAGCCAAAGTCGAATTCAGAAATCTAAGAAAATACATGGGAAAACATCAGATATAAGTTGAGCCTAAAAATTCTCTATGGTAAAATATTAATAAAAATCAATATTTTGCCATAGAGGAAGAGAATATGAAAAATGAAGAGATTATCTGTTACTGTTCAAATGTTACAAAAGGTCAGATTATAAAGGCAATGGAGCAAGGGGCAAGAACGTTAAATGATATCAGGAAAATGACTGGAGCATGCACTTTACACAGATGCAAAGAATTAAGCCCTAAAGGGATATGATGTTCTTCCGATATTCGAGAAGTGATGGTCGAATATATGTTAGAGGAAAAGAAGAAAGAGAATAATAATAGAGAATGATTTAGAATAAAACATGGAATATAGAAAACGGATAAAAATGGTGTTATAATACTCTAATGAATAATCAGACAGAGGTAAAGGGCTATGACGACATCTATGGTAAAGGGAAGTCCGCTGAAGCTGATGCTGCAATTTGCAGTGCCGCTTTTGATCGGAAATCTTCTTCAGCAGACTTATAACATTATTGACGCAGCAATTGTAGGACAGTTCCTTGGCACAGAGGCGCTTGCCAGTGTAGGAGCCAGCAGCAGTGTCCAATTCCTTGTGCTTGGCTTCTGTATGGGCAGCTGCACCGGATTTGGTGTTCCGGTTGCAAAATACTTTGGAGCAGAGCGGTATGAGCGTATGCGCAATTATATATTCAACGGGGCGCTTCTGACAGGTGCGATCGCAGTGGTACTGACAACTGCATGTGCGCTGCTTTGTTCCTGGATCTTACATATTCTGTCGGTGCCGAAGGATATTTATGTAAATGCTTACCAGTATCTGCTTATTATATTTTTGGGAATCCCATTTACACTGATGTATAATTATTTATCCAGTATTTTGCGTGCAGTAGGAGATAGCAGGACACCATTTTTCTTTCTGGCATTTTCGGCAGTGTTGAATATTTTTCTGGATCTTTTCTGCATTGTAGTAGTAAAGCTAGGCTGTGCAGGGGCGGCTATTGCGACCATATCGGCACAGGCAATCAGTGGGATTTTATGTCTTATATTTATTATAAAGAAGGTTCATATTATGAGCCTGAATAAGTCAGAGCGTATCTGGTCGGGGAAAGCGGCAAAAGAACTGTTACTGATGGGAATTCCGACGGGACTGCAGTTCTCCATTACAGCGATTGGAAGTATGATCATGCAGTCAGCCAATAATGGACTTGGAAGTATGTATGTATCTGCATTTACGGCGGCATCACGTATCAAACAGTTTACATTATGTCCATTTGATGCATTTTCCAGTGCAGCGTCCGTGTTCTGCAGCCAGAATTTTGGAGCCGGACAGGCAGACCGTATCCGACAGGGATTGAAACGTGGTGTGGCAGTTGGCGTTATCTATGGTATTTTTGCAGGAATTCTGATGATCACCGCCGGACGTGTGATGTCTATGATATTCCTTGGAGCAGAAGCAGTTGGTGCACTTGATGCTTCTGCAAAATATTTAAGTTGTATGGGACTTTTCTATTGGAGCCTTGGAATCCTGACAGTTACAAGAATGGTGACGCAGGGACTTGGATATTCCGGAAGAACCGTTTTTTCAGGTGCTACGGAGATGGTCGCAAGAGCAGTTGTCAGCCTTGGATTTGTAGGAACATTTGGTTACACGGCAATCTGTTTTGCAGATCAGGCAGCATGGATCGCAGCATGCTGTTACAGTGTTCCGACCTGCCTGTGGTGTGTGAAGAAGTCGATTGCAAAACTGAAAACCGTAGAAGAAAAGTGAAAATGATGATACACTTTCTATAAGATGTGATGAAAAAGAAAGAAGAGTTTTTATGGATATTCGGGATTTGAAGATTTTCCAGATGATTGCTTTTGAAAAGAGTGTTTCAAAAGCAGCAAAAAAGCTGTACATGACACCGCAGGGAGTCAGTAAGATATTGAAAAATCTGGAGACAGAGATGGGGAGCCAGTTATTTGTAAGAGACAAAAATGGCATGCATCTGACAGAGAGTGGGGAATGTTTCCTGGTTTACGCAAATCAGGATATTGAAGATTATTATGAAATAAAACGGAAAATCCTGCATATCGAACAGCGTCAGCGGAAAGTGGTAGATCTTTTGTCGGCATATGGAATTCTTCGTCTTGTGACACCAGACTGTATCAATGCGTTTGAACGGGAACATCCGGATATTGAGTTCCAGTATCGGGAATACCCGGATCTTCCGGTGGAACAGTTATTTGAAGAAAAAGAAGGAAATGTTGCATTTTCTATCGGAGATTTTGATGAAGAAAAATACCATGTTGTACCCCTTGAAACATTTCCAATAAAAATGCTTGTAAATGAAAAACATCCATTTGCGTCAAGGGAGAGTGTGACCATTGAGGATCTGAAAGACGAGCCGTTGTATATTGAGAGCAGTCAGTTCCAGATCTATCATCTGGTGATGGATAAATGCCGGGAAGCAGGATTTAAGCCGAATATAGCATTTCAGACGAGTGGTTTTAGCCTGTGCCACAAGATGGTAAAAGCTAATAAGGGAATATCTGTGACGGTAGATTTTGTTTTTGATGATATGCGGGAGTCCGGTATGAAGCTGATCCCATTTTCAGATGGCGTGTACGAGTGGAAAGCCTGCATGATCACGCGCCGTGATGAGGAGGAAAATGAGGCGGTACAGTGCTTCCGACAGCATATTCAGGACTGGATCGGCAAAATCAGACGGGGTGAGATCACACGATAAAAGAATCGTTGATATAGTGTAACAAAGAGTTGAACATAAGTCATTTTTTCTACAGAATCGACAAATTGTCGAAGTGGGAAGAATGGCTTTTTTGTGTAAAAAAACAAGATTATAGAAGATGTCAATGTGCGATGTCTGGAGATAGAAAAAACAAGGGTTCACAAAAACATTTTTCCACGTTAGAATATGGAAAGATTCTTGGTAGGGTCAATAATTTATAAAATTTTTTAGGAGGTTTTAGTATGAACATTGGAGTAACAGAGGTAAGCCCAAGAGCAATCCAGAGAGAGGCAGAAAAGAACTTTAAGAAAGGTTATTATTGCTGTGAGGCTTTGATGGCAACAATTCGTAATGAGTTCAAATTAGACGTACCAGAGGAAGTTATTGCGATGTCTTCCGGTATGGCTGTAGGAGCCGGAAAATCAGGTTGTATATGTGGAGCACTTAACGGAGGGATTCTTGCACTGGGGATGTTCTTTGGACGTACAGAACAGGATGGACCGACAAATCCAAAGAGTGTAAAATGTATGGAGCTTGTCCATGAGCTTCATGACTGGTTCAAGGAAGCAAATGGAAAGAAAGCAATCTGCTGCAGAGTTTTAACAAAAGAATTCAATATGGGACAGGGTGAGCACAAAGAGCAGTGTATATACTTTACCGGACTTTGTGCATGGAAGGTTGCTCAGATTGTCTGTCGTGAGCTTGGAATCAAGAATCTGGACGAGATTGATGAGCCATGCGAGAGACGTGCAATCGGAGACATTGAAATCTAAGCCAGATGAACAGTCAGAAAATCTCTTGGAAAAGTAATATCTGAGAGGTTATTGTAATCTCAAATGACGAAAAGACTGACGACGAAAACTAGAGAAATGAGAGGATTGATAGTTTATGAAAGACATTATTAAAAAAGTACCGATTCCGCTTTGTGGAGTCATGCTTGGAACAGCAGCACTTGGAAATCTTCTTCAGAGTTACGGAGAAGGAATCCGTAATATCTGTGGAATCTTTGCAGCATTTTTACTGATTCTTGTTCTTTTGAAACTGGTGATGTTTCCGGGAATGATAAAAGAAGATATGGGCAATCCAATTATGGCAAGTGTATCCGGTACATTTACTATGGCTCTGATGATTTTAAGCACATATGTAAAGCCATATATCGGACAGGCAGCATACATAATCTGGCTGCTTGCAATTATCCTTCATATTGTACTGATTGTATATTTTACGGCAAAGTTTGTAGTGAAACTTCAGATGCCAAAAGTATTTGCGAGCTACTACATTGTTTATGTCGGAATTGTAGTTGCGGCAGTCACAGCACCAGCTTATGAGCAGCTTGGAATTGGAACAGCAACATTCTGGTTCGGATTAGTAACACTGATCCTGCTTCTTGTACTTGTTACATATCGTTATGTAAAGTTCAAAGAAGTACCGAATCCGGCAAAACCGCTGATCTGTATTTATGCTGCACCGACCAGTCTGTGTATTGCAGGTTATGTACAGTCTGTAACGCCGAAGTCTTACGGCTTCTTAATGGGAATGTTCGTAGTGGCAACAGTGATTTATATCTTTGCACTTGTAAAGGCTGTAGGGTATCTGAAATTACCATTTTTCCCAAGCTATGCGGCATTCACCTTCCCATTTGTAATCAGTGCGATTGCATCAAAGCAGACAATGGCATGCGCAGCCAATATGGGACACCCGATGCCGTTCCTTCAGTATGTAGTTCTGATTGAGACAATCATCGCAGTTGTACTCGTGGTATATACATATATCCGGTTTATGGGCGCGATTTTTGGAGGAAAGAAGTAAGAGAATATTATAAAATGTAATAACAAAAAAGTTCCGCATAAGGGACACAGACACGGATTATTTTTCAAATTTGCTGCGTCGTTTATATCTGCGTCACAATGCAAACTCGTCTATAAATAGACTCAGACAGTGCATTGTAACGCAGACTATACTCGCAAATTTTGGAAAATAATCCTACCGTCTGAAGCCTCCTTATGTGGAACTTTTTTGCGTTAGATTTTATAATATAAGCTAGGCGTGTGAGAGATTGTGTGTGGGGGATAGATGTTATTTTTTTAAGACAGACAAGACGAAAAGAATTTAATGGTTTTGTGCTAAGAAAAGCGCCCAGATTGATGTACAACCTGGGCGCTTGATGATATTTCTATAGTTTTTATAACTGTGGTCCAGCGGATACGAGTGCTTTTCCAGCTTCGTTTCCTTCGTATTTTGCAAAGTTCTTGATGAATCTTCCAGCAAGATCTTTTGCTTTCTCTTCCCACTCGGAAGCGTCAGCGTAAGTATCACGAGGATCAAGGATTCCTGTGTCAACACCTGTAAGCTCTGTAGGAACCTCAAAGTTGAAGTAAGGAATCTTCTTTGTTGGAGCGTTCTTGATATCTCCGTTCAGGATTGCATCGATGATACCACGAGTATCTTTGATGGAGATACGTTTTCCTGTTC
>OGDN01000796.1_pt1 | contig 59717 bp, 45 predicted proteins | sample 1570271 | NCBI WGS metagenome assembly OGDN01 (sample SAMEA4384481, study PRJEB24528) | human gut metagenome | reverse complement strand
AGAAAAACAATGCGAAAAAGAAGAGTTTATTGGACGCTGTTCATTACAGCTTTCGCGTGGTTAGCTTCCTGCTCAGATGACAAAATTGACGGAAGCAGCGGGTTTGACCCGAACCAACCTATTGAGATTACCGAATTTTATCCCGATTCAGGAGGTATAGCCACTCCTATGATCATCGAAGGAAGTAACTTCGGAACAGACACTACCAACATGAAAGTTTATTTTGAGGATGTAGACGGAATTAAGCATCCTGCCGGATTAGTCAGTACGAATGGCAATAGAATCTATATATTCGTACCAAAGGGGCTGACTTATAAGAGAGAAATGAACCTTTTGGTAGAAAGAAAGACCTCTGACGGTCAAGAGTACATCGGCAAAGCGGCAGATCAGTTCATATACAAGACGCAAACCAGTGTAAGTACTGTAGCAGGACTTGCCGCACCGGATAACGGCAACCAACCCACCGTAAGCAGTGACCTAGCTACATGTACCTTCTCCTCTCCAAACTATCTCTGTATGGATGGTGAAGATAATATTTTCATTGCGGAACGTACAATAGACAGTGGAATAGCAAACCAGCCAAATACAACTTGTAGAAACGAAAAAGGCGAAAGCCTCGGACAGAAAGGAAATATCTGTATGGTTTCTGTTAACGGTAATTCTATGATTGTATTGAAATATGGAACAAACCTTATCAATGCTCCGGCATTCTCTGATGAAAAAGATAATGAAACAGTCTATATTCCGGAAGATCCCGGCATGGGATATTATGAACTGATCAGACTATTGAGCTATACCCCCCGTCTCAAAACGGTCTTAAAATCTCCGGAAACCTCAACCATTGATGAGAATAACTGGAAACACTGCTTCGTTGTCAATAAACTCGATCATCAGATTTACACAGTAATGTGGAAAGGGCAGCTAGTTCAAATCAACCCGAAAACCCGTACAGCTAAAATCTTGCTTACCAAAGTCTCCACTGCAACAGTAGCCGATGGCGGTAAGTCAGGTTCTGACTCATACATAGCATTCAGTCCGATCAAGGGACAGGAAAACATGTTATATATTTCTTTGGCAGACTATCACCAAATATGGAGAGTAGATGTAGGAGCGCTGACAGATGACCAAAAAGACAGTTACCACGGAGAATCTTACGCCGGAAAAGCGATCACAGAAGGGCCTGTAGCCGGAAGAGGATGGGAAGACGGCCTGTTAAAGAATGCCAAATTCAGACACCCCCGCCAGATATGTTTCACAGAAGATGGAAAATTGTATATCGCTGACAGCGGTAATTCCTGTATCCGCGTTATAGATACCAGCATAGCCAAAGACAAAACGGCTGTTACCACACCTATCGGTCTGCCGGGAGCACCGGGATATAAGGATGGAGGTCCGGATATTGCCAAGTTCCATTTTCCTTTTGGAGTAGCTGTCAACAGCGACGGAACAATTGTATATGTAGCTGACACTCAAAATAAAGTAATTCGTAAATTATCAATTGAATAACCTTATACAAAATGCAATATGAAAAATAATCTTCTATTGATTGTACTGATCATGGTACTCATACCAATGACTAGTTACAGTCAAAAAAACGAAAAGACACAGTGTGTGGTGGCGGGTGTCGTAGTAGACAAAACGGGAGAACCTTTACCCGGTACTACTATCTATGTAAAGAATGCCCCCGGTGTAGGAACTTCTGCAGATTTAGATGGCAAATTTAGTATTAAGGTAGACAAAAATCAAGTATTAATGATTCAGGCTATCGGTATGAAATCTGTGCAAAAACTGATCACCAAAGACGAAAATAATCTCAGAATCACACTGGAAGAAGACGAAACCAAGATCGACGAAGTAGTGGTAACAGGTATGACCTCGCAGAAGAAAGTCTCTGTGGTAGGAGCAATCAGCACCATTGACGTAGCGCAGCTCAAAACACCCGGTTCTTCTCTCAACAACATGATCGGAGGACGATTGGCTGGTGTTATTACTATGCAGAGTTCAGGTGAACCGGGAAAAAATATCTCCAACTTCTGGATTCGTGGTATCAGTACTTTCGGAGCCAGTTCAGGAGCGTTGGTACTTATCGACGGTATCGAAGGACGACTTGAAGACGTTGACCCTGATGATGTAAAATCTTTCAGCATCTTGAAAGATGCATCCGCTACAGCCGTTTACGGTACACGTGGTGCGAATGGCGTAGTATTGGTGACGACTAAACGTGGAGAAAGCGGCAAGCTATCTATTACCGGACGTGCCACACTGAAGGTTTCACATATCAAACGTCTACCCGAATACTTGGGAGCTTATGACTATGCGCTACTGGCAAATGAAGCACGTGCCATGTCCGGTGAAGACGATTTATATTCGCGCCTGGATCTAGATCTGATCAAATACGGACTGGACAAGGATCTTTATCCGGACGTGAACTGGATCGACGAAATCATGAAACACAATTCTCTTCAACAAAATTATTACATCAACGCACAAGGAGGAGGAGACGTAGCCAAATACTATTTGTCATTAGGTTATCAAGATGAAGGAGGTGCCTATCGACAAGAAGAAAACATCTTTAAGAAACCGTTATCAAACAACAAACTCACTTACCGTGCCAACATCGACATGAATCTGACGAAAACGACCAAAGTTTATTTCGGTCTGGACGGATATATTTCCAATTATACCATGCCGGGCGCCCTAAATACAGACAATGTATGGAATGCCGTCCGTATGCTGACTCCGGTCATGTTTCCGGTACAATACTCGGATGGAACCTTACCCTCATATGGAAAACAGGAATTAACCTCTCCATATACCATGCTAAACAATACCGGATATTCCAAAGACGAAGAACAGCGGAATATGATTACCCTCAAACTAGAGCAAGAGTTTGGAGGATTCCTCAAAGGGTTGACAGCTTCGGTTCAGGGAATGAGTGAAAATATCTCCTATTTCCATGAACAACGCTTCCTATGGCCCGATCTTTACCGTGCCACAGGACGAAGCCCACAAGGGGTATTAATCAAGACTTTAACCAGTTCCAAAATAAACATGTTATACGGTGAAGGCAGCAACAGGTATAGAAAATATTACATGGAAGCTAAAGCCGACTGGAACCGTTCATTCGGATTACACACATTGGGAGCCTTGTTTTTATATTATATGGAAGATGTACATGATACAAGATGGGATTTTGACAAACAAGGTATAAGTAATATCCCCAAACGTCGTCAGAACTTGTCTGGTCGTGTATCTTACGGATATAACAACTGTTATTTTATTGATGCTAACTTCGGTTACACAGGCTCTGCCCAATTTGAAAAAGGAAAAAGATACGGTTTCTTCCCTTCTATTGCTGCAGGTTGGGTGCCGACAGCATATAGCTGGGTGAACGAAGCCATCCCCTGGCTCAGTTTCCTCAAATTCCGTGGTTCATACGGAGAAGTGGGTAATGACCAGATTTCCAAGACCCGCTTTCCGTATCTGACATTAATCAATGACAATGCCCCTACTTACTGGGGAGCATCAAAGTCATTCCGTGGGAGTGGTATCACAGAAACAGTAAGAGGAGCCGACAACTTGCAATGGGAAGTTGCAAAAAAATTCAACTTCGGTATTGACGCCAAGTTCTTCCATGACAACTTATCCGTTACCGTCGACATCTTCCGCGACACTCGCGATCATATTTTTCAGGACCGTGTGACGCTACCTCAATTTGTAGGTATGGTCTCCATTCCTAAATCTAACGTCGGTAGAATGCATAGCTATGGATCGGATGGAAACATTGAATTTTTCCATCAAATCAATAAAGACATGAACTTTACCATCCGTGGTAATTATACTCTTTCTCAAAACATCATCGACTATTTTGAAGAGAATAAGTTACCATACGACTATCTGAGTGTTACCGGCAAACCATACGACATCCTCCGGGGCTACATTTCCGAAGGATTGTTCTCTAGTAAAGAGGAAATTAATACAAGTGCCGACCAAAGCGGATTCGGACGCATTCGTCCGGGCGACATCAAATACCGTGACGTAAATGGAGACGGTATCATCAACGCCGACGACCAGGTTCCATTGTCTTATTCCAACCAGCTCCCCCGTCTCATGTACGGATTTGGAGGAGATTTTGCATGGAAAGACCTGACAGTTAGCATCTTATTCAAAGGTTCCGCTAAAGTAGACTACTACCGTTCCGGAATAGAAATAGATGATAAAGGAACCAGAAACGATGCCGGATGGATTCCGTTCTATAACGGCGAATTGGGCAATGTCATCAAACTGGCCAACAACCCAGCCAACAGATGGACGCCTGCCTGGTATTCGGGAACTACAGCTACGGAAAATCCGAATGCTGAATTTCCTCGCCTTTCTTACGGAAATAATTCCAACAACTCTCAATTGTCCACTTTCTGGAAGAGAAACGGTTCTTTTCTGCGTTTACAGGAAGTCAGCCTTAAATATAACCTGAGAACTCCCTGGATCAAGAAAGCAGGATTATCCTCTATTGATCTGGAGTTCGTGGCAAACAATCTTTTCACCATAGACAAGGTGAAGTACTTTGATCCGGAACAAGCATCAAGAAACGGAATGGTTTATCCTATACCGACAACTTATACGTTCCAGATTTACCTCAAATTCTAAAAAGATTAATACTGAAGAATCATGAAAAAAATATTTAAAATGATAGCAGGAGCGACAATAGGAAGTTCGCTATTATTCAGTTCCTGCAATTTTCTGGATGTAGACAAATACTTTGAAGCCACTTTCAAAGAAGATTCAATCTTCCATAGCAAAAAAAACGCAGAAGGTTATCTTTGGAATACTCCCAAAGGATATCCCGATGCCGGAGCAATCTGGGGTAGCTCCTGGAATCCGGGTGAATCGGCTTCGGACGAGATTACACTCAAATATCAGACCGCCGAGTTTTGGGGACTCCAATACTCAGTAGGAATAATCAACGGCAGAAATCTTCCCGCACACATCACAAGTCTATGGTATAACATGTATGTCATCGTGGCAAGATGCAATAAGATGCTGAAAGAAGTCTACAATGTACCCGATATGAATGAGATAGACAGAAGACACTACCTCGGATATGTACATTTCATGCGCGCTTATGCATACTATCATCTATTAATGAACTGGGGACCGCTGATCATTATAGGCGACGAAGAACTGAGCACCTCCGAATCAGCCGACTATTATAACCGGGAGCGCTCCACCTATGATGAGTCCGTAGACTATATCTGTGAGGAATTCCGCCTGGCAACACAGGGCATATATTCACCTGATGAGCAAAGTGCCAACTACTATGAGCGTCCTACCAAAGGAGCTGCTCTAGCTTTTATAGCCCGCTTGCGTCTTTTCCAAGCTTCTCCGTTATTCAATGGCGGAGCAGCAGCACGTAAATGCTTCGGAACTTGGAAACGTAAAAGTGACGATGCCTATTACGTTAATCAGGAATACGATCCTAAACGTTGGGCGATAGCGGCAGCTGCTGCCAAACAAGTCATTAATATGGGATGGTATAAGTTGTACACGGCAGAAGCAGACCCCCTGAACCCATATCCGTTAGCTTCCAATGTGCCCACCGCACCATTTCCCGACGGAGCAGGCGGCATCGATCCTTTCCATTCTTATGCCGACATGTTCAACGGTGAAGGCATTATCCAAACCAATAAAGAGTTCATTTGGGGTACGGAATCTTATGATGTATACAATTATACACACCATTCGTTTCCAGTCAATTATGGAGGATGGGGATCAATGTCCGTTCCACAACGGGTCATTGACTGTTATCTGATGGCAGACGGCAGGACAATACAAAACTCTTCGGCAGAATATCCGTATGAACCGGATTTTTCTAAATTGACCGGTGAATCCAAACAATTGGGAAGCTACTTACTAAGAGAAAACGTGCCTATGATGTACGCTAACCGTTCGGCGCGCTTCTATGCCTCTATCGGTTTCCCGGGACGATACTGGCCGATGAGTTCTGCCAGCACAGACCCATCTTATGTCAATCAACAATTCTGGTATTCACACGATGATACCAAAGCAGGAATCGCAGCTTCCGGAAATAATATAAACGACTATTGCCTCACCGGTTATGTACCCGTTAAATATATCCATCCGGATGATTCATGGGCAAACGGCAAAGGTAATGTAAAAAACGCATTCGTCACCTCTCCCAAACCCTTCCCTATTATCCGTTATGCAGAAGTTTTACTGGAGTATATTGAAGCATTGAATCGGGTGGAAGGTACAACAACCGTAGAAGTATCTGACAACACAGGCACCCTCACAGAAGTAACCATTGGCCGTGACCCTGCAGAGATGATGAAATACTTCAATATGATACGCTACCGCGTCGGATTACCGGGAGTGACTACAGCGGACATGGCAGATGTGAACGAATTCGAGAAAATCATCCGCAACGAACGTCAGGTAGAAGTTTTCAACGAAGGATACCGCTATTTCGATACCCGCAGATGGGGAACCTATCTGGATGAGGACGCCAACACAGGCAACTGGCGAGGACTGGATGTATTGAAGGATCGTAACAATGATAATGGTAACGGAGGTTTCTGGAACATCGTGACGATTAACACACAGAATGTCCGCGACCGCGTTGCATTGCCTAAAATGATATTCTTGCCGATTCAGCATGATGAACTTCTGAAAGTTCCCGCTGCTGACCAAAATATCGGTTGGGACAGATAATATAAACAAGAATAACAAACTGAATATGAAAAAGAAATTCAATATCATTCTTTGTACCATCATAGGTACACTGAGTGCTTGCAGCGAATATGATTTCGAACAAGAGCAATATCGGAATGAAGTAAGTTTGCTCAGCAATTCGAACTTAGTATACGATCGTCAGATAAGTAATCTGGAAGAAGAAATTTCCACGATTTACCTGGTAGCGACGGCAAGCGGTTCACAACTTACTTCTCACTCCATCCATGTAGGCGTACAAGAGTCCGACTCTCTTTTAAAAGCATACAATAAATCAAATTTTGATATAGAAGAGCAGTATTTTGCCCAATTACTCCCCAAAGAGTGTTATGAATTCCCCAATATGGAGATGGACATTCAAGCAGGTACTTCCAAGGTAATGTTTCCGGTACATCTTAAAAATCTGGATAAGATCTCACCTGACTCCATTTTCTTTCTGGACTATAAGATAGACCCGGAGAAAACGCAGAACTATAATCCGAACAAGAGCCACGTATTGTTACGCATTTATAAGGAAAACTATTATGCGAGCACTCAGACAGCTACCCAATACAATTATACAAGTAGCACAATTGTAATCCCGAACCCTAGCGGAAGCCCTGAAATTCGTCGTCCGACCAGTGCTAACCGGGTGTTCCCGCTAGGAGCGCATTCTGTACGTATGATGGCAGGCGACGAAGATCTTGGCGAATACAAAACAGCCAGAAGCAGAATCGTGTCTCAAAGTATCATTCTTGAAATGGGAGATCAGTTATCCGAGAATCCTTTAGCAAAAGAAGTAACAATCAGACCGCATGATAAAGTGAAAGATGTGGACGTAGAACCCATAGACGTGGTTCAGCTTACTCCTATCGATGAATATGATAATACGTTCTTGCTGAATGTCATCCGTACTCCGGACGGACGCGCGACCTATTACAAAGAGTTCCGTCTGCACTACAAATATCGTATGGAATCTACTGTTCCCTACCGGGAAGTAAAAGCGAAACTACGATACGAATTTAATCCAAGAGTAGATAACTTATAATCCAATCAATAAATATGAAAAAAAATATACTAATCATCGGACTTGCAGGAATGATTGGAATGTCTTCCGGTTTCATTTCATGTTCTCCTGATTATGAAACAGAATTCAATGTTGAGAAGCTGGTGGTTCCCGACAAAAGTCAGGCACCTATTATCTTTCCTCTCAAAGGAGGAGAATCTGAGATCATTGTAGAAACCAATGTTCCGTTTGGCAACTGGCATGCAGAATCGAATGCTGAATGGTGTAAACTTACACCGCAGGAAAACAAAGTAATCGTATCCGCCGGAGAGAATAATATCTACAAACAACGGAAAGCAGAGATCACCATTGAGTATGGGCATCAAAGCTATTCCATTACCGTTTCCCAATTCGGTCTCGAACCGAAGATTCTGGTAGACGGTAAGGAAGGAGAAGTTACCAAAGAAATAGATCCGACAATTACCGAGTTGACTATCCCTATAGCTACCAACCTGAAACTCGACAATATCCTTGTACCGGATACTTGCGATTGGGTTCATTTTGTAGAGCCGAAGACGCTTAAAGCACTCAAAGAAGGAGATATCAGCCAACAGAACCTCCAGTTCACATTGGATCAGAACACAGATACCATTGTACGTTATTGTACTGTCACTCTCCAGTCGTCCGACAATTATGCATATACAACTACTTTCCTCATTAAGCAACGGAAGCGAGGATATATAGTAGATATTGATGACGCGCATAAGGTTTATGAAGTGAAAGCGATGGGTGAAACAATCACAGTTCCTTTCAAAATAAACGGTCCTGCAGATGCGGAATACGAATATACAATTGAAGAACAGGCTCAAAGCTGGATCAAGCCCGCTCCCCTCACAAGAGGAGCATTGCGCGATGCTTCCGAAAGCTTCATTATCGAACCTAATACTGCAGTTGTAGAACAGCCTCGCGAAGGCACGATTACGTTTACAAGTAAAGATCCGATTGCTCCTAATAGTTTCACTGTCACAATCAAACAAGCAGGTTTCGTTCCGGTTCCTCCTATAAATGTGATAAATGTAACCACTACACCGGGAGCAGGAAACATTACTCTGCAATGGGAAACTCCGGAAAACGTAGATTACAATAAAGTAAAAATCACGTATTACGATAAGGTCACGAAAGAAAATAAAGAGATAGTGATAGACGGATTCAAAACAACAACGGCTATCGCAAATGATACTTATCAATGTGCAGGTGATTATACGTTTACTATCACAACCTATGGTCCTACAGGTATGGAAACAGATAGCCCGATAATTGTGACAGGCGCTTCCGGCGAAGCCACCGACAGAGAACGTATAGCTCTTACTGTCGATATGCTTTCCGCCAATGCCACGCAACCCGGAGAAGGCACATTAAGCTCTTTGGTTGACAACACGACCGGTGCAGGAGACTACTACCATACAATGTGGGATAGAGCAACTTCGGATTTTCACTATGTTCAAATCAATTTACCGAAACCATTACAAGAACTGTTCTTCGAATACGATGGTCGACGCAATGGTGACGGTGGAGGCGATGTTAAACGTGTACAAATCAAAGGAAGTAATGATATCTCAAGTGAAGATAATTGGGAACAAATGGGAATGGAAACATTTACCCTGCCAACAACAAGAGGTGGACATGCCACTGCTAATGAAATAATATCAGGTAGACGGGAATATAAATATATCCGTTTTATCCCTCAAGCTACCCGGAAGTTTGACCCGTTACATCCGGAAATTCAGAACCAAGGGTGGTGGAATATGGCTAAGATGTATCTCTATCGAGCAAGACATGATGAAGCCTGGGCCAAAAAAGAACTAGGTATTTAATTAACTAAGAAAGGACTGACGGAGGAAAAATAGGATTAGATAGACACATTTTCCTACAGACCCCTCCGTCAGTCCACTTTTTATTTACAAGATCAGACGATGAAAATCATACATATGCGAACAAATAAATTAAGTATCATACTACCTATTCTACTAGTCATTTGTGGAGTTACAGGTTGCCATTCCCGGCAAGACCCCAAAGTAGACATCACTCCTCATCATATCAATCTTCAGGCCGACAGTCTCTATCAGCAGGCAATAGCCTTGATGGAATCTTCTTATGATATAGACTCCACTCGAAAGTGTATCCATTTCCTGAACAATGCACTGGCTATCGACAGTTTAAACCCCGATTATTACGGTGTGAAAGCCAAACTTCTGTCCGAACTGGGCGAACTGGATTCCGCACTATATGTACAAACGCTCGCGATGAAGAAAAAAGCAATTACCGGTGAATATCTGTTTCAGCTAGGATTGCTTCAGGCTGCCAAAGACATGTACACCGAAGCTCACGAAAGTTTTGGCCAAAGCAGAGCCTTTCTTCAGGCGGTATTAAAGCAATATCCTGACAGTCTGGGAGCTTTCATTCTGGCAGAAGCAGCCAATGCCCTCTACGAGAAAGAAGATTCACTATTTATGAGAGATATTGATGAAATTCGCAAACGTTTTCCCGAAAGACTACTGGAAATAGAAATGACCCGAAGAGTGAAACCGCATTCATTGGTCAATCAAATAAGAAACATTCAGATAAAAAAGGATTATAATATTGATTTTGATTTGGATAGTCTGGTTGAGGAAACGGTGAAACGAGTACGGGAGTAACAAGAAATAAAGACTAATCAATGAAACGAAATCAAAGCATGACATATCATAAGTTCTCCACTTCAAGTTCCAACTTTCCTCTCCTTTTCTTTGTTCTTTCAGCCGGAATAGACTACTTTTGTCTTATTCCGTGAGCAATGAACTAAAATAACAGGAATTATGATGAATGATGCTAAGAGAATCCCTTATGGAGTTTCCAATTTCGTGGAAGTGGTGGAACAAAATCAATATTATGTAGATAAGACCATGTATCTGCCTTTACTGGAGAAGCAACCCAGCAGTTTATTCTTTATACGCCCGAGGCGTTTCGGCAAAAGTATTTTCCTGAGCATGCTTCGTGCCTATTATGACATCTCGCAAAAAGAAAAATTTCAAAAACGCTTCGGTGATTTATGGATAGGCAGCCGGCCCACTCCTTTGCAAGGAGCATTCCAGATACTTTTTCTCGATTTCTCACGCATAGCCGGAATTGATGGAACATTGGCACAACACTTTGACGATTATTGCTGCGGTGGACTGGATGATTTCGCATCTATTTATGAACCATACTATTATCCGGGGTTTGCATTAGAAATGAAGCAATTGGAAGGCTCCACCAATAAACTGAATTTTCTGGATCGGAAAGCCCGCAACAATGCCTCCAGCCTCTATCTGATTATCGACGAATACGACAACTTCACCAACGTAGTTCTTAACGAACAAGGAAATGAAGTCTACCATGCCCTGACGCATGCCAGCGGATTCTATCGGGAGATTTTCAAGAAGTTTAAAGGCATGTTCGAACGTATATTCATGACAGGCGTCAGCCCCGTCACATTAGATGATCTCACCAGCGGATTCAATATCGGATGGAACATCAGTACCGACTTTCAATTCAATATGATGTTGGGCTTCAGTGAAACAGATGTGCGAACCATGCTCCAATATTATAAAGACGCAGGACAACTGTCGGCAGATACGGATATAGATGCGATGATTCAGGAAATGAAACCGTGGTATGACAATTATTGCTTTGCGGAAGAAAGCTTGGAACGTGATCCGAAAATGTTCAACTGCGACATGGTATTTTATTATCTGCGCCATTATATAACGTTGGGGAAATCTCCTAAACAGATGATTGACCCTAACACCCGCACGGATTATAACAAAATGAAGAAGTTGATCCGACTGGACAAACTGGACGGGAACCGCAAAGGTGTATTGCGCAAAATCACCGAAGAGGGAGAAATTATCACTAACTTAGTGACGACCTTTCCCGCTACCGAAATAGCCAACCCGGAAATCTTCCCCAGTCTGCTCTTTTATTATGGCATGCTGACCATCACCGGCACACGCGGGGTCCGTCTGATACTGGGCATTCCCAACAATAATGTACGTAAGCAATATTACGATTTCCTATTGGAAGAATATCAAGAGAAACGGCATATCGATTTGAATAGCTTAGGAGATTTGTTTGATGATATGGCATTCGACGGCCAATGGCAAAAAGCATTGGAGTTTATCGCCCATGCTTACAAAGAAAATTCTTCAGTACGTAGTGCCATTGAAGGTGAACGAAATATCCAAGGATTCTTTACTGCCTACATGAGTGTGAATGCTTATTACCTGACTGCCCCGGAAGTAGAGCTGAATCATGGCTACTGCGACTTATTCTTAATGCCGGACCTGTTGCATTATGAAGTAAACCATAGCTATATCATAGAATTGAAATACCTTTCGGAGAAAGATTCCGATGCGAAAGCCGAAACACAATGGGAAGAAGCCGTTGCACAGATCAGAGAATATGCTGCCGCTCCCAAAGTACGTCAGTTTGTACAGAACACGAAGCTGCATTGCATTGTGGTACAGTTCCGTACCTGGGAATTGCAACGGATGGAAGAAATCCCCATTGATTTATAACTGATATTTGCTCCCATGCTACCACAAATGACTTCAACGTCCCTATTCATCGGACCTCCAGCGATGAGAGATCCAGTGGTAGCAGAGTGAGAGCAAGCAGTTGCCCTCACTTTTTTTAGACCAGTTACTCTACTTTCGTCAAATGGTAAAGCATTCCCTTAGCAGACTTCCGGCAAGGAATATTCAGTTTCTGAAGCGTACGACCGAACACTGCTACCTTATTGATAGCCAACTTGTCACGTGTCTTTGTCTGCAAATAATTCAAAATTTGCATGGACGTCATCCACTCGCCTTCCTCCTTCTCTTCTGCCGGACGAAGATAACAATGAAACAACTGCTCCAACGGGCTTGCCTGCTCAAACTCACGGTTCGTCTGCTTCAAAATCTTTTCATCCTCATCATTCAGCCAGTAACGTTCGCCTTTATAAATAGCTTCCATCGCCTGGGCATAAAGCTGTTTGTAATTGATGGTAGTATTGGTTTTAATAGGAGCTGTCACCTCGATACAGATGAAACGACGGCTACCACTGGGATCGGCAAGCAAATCTTTCTGATTGCTGGTACCGATAAAGGAAGCATAACGGCGCATTTCACGAATAGTATTACCATGAGGCTTGCGTAAGTTAGCGACAGGCTTTTGCAACAAATGTTTCAGAAACCCCTGCTGACTGACATTGATCTGATCGAACTCATCAATGTTGATCAGAAAAAAACGTCCCAAATAACGCTCCGCTTCCTGCTTACTCTTAAAATCGATACTGTCTGTATAGCCGAAACGCAATTCCGGCGGCAGGATAATCCGGCAAAATGTGGACTTGCGATACCCTTGCGGACCGACAAGCAAAGGTGACGTACTGTTTCCATGCTGCCGGTCCACTCCTCTCCAATGCGCCACCATGCTCAGAAACCAACGGTAAAACAACTCCCTCCAATACGGATTCGTACAAGGAATCAGTCCGGCCAATGCACGAATACGGTCTTTCCCGTCCCAACGACCGACATCATAAAGATATTCTTCTACAGGATTGTACAACGGAACATATTCCGAATGCAGAAAACGGTCTACATCACGATCCCAGGCATTGATGCCCTCTTTCAAAGCACAGATAGAGATACTGTTGCGCACACGTTTGTCTACAGGCTTAAAGTAGAAGTGAATGGAATCACGCTGACGGTATTCCAGATCATCCAGCACGGTATTATAGCGAAATTCATAACGACGGTTCATAAATTCTTCCATCAGAAAAGCCGTCTCCTGCTCCCTGCCTATGCTGCTTTTCTTGCCAAAACCCTTGCATTCCTGATAAAGATTATGAATCGTCGAACGTATGGTCCGTTCATCCTCTTCCCGATAATAATGAATGAGTGTCTGTCGGACTGCTTCTTCTTCGGGAATGCCGGACTTAAAGCACTGTTCGGTAAGATGTACAAGCAAAGGCTGCAAATCATCTCCACGTTTCCAGTTTTCCATTTCCTGAAACGCACGGTTCAATGCTGCCTCGTAAATCTTCGTGAAGGTTTTCGCAGACTCATATCCCGGTTGCAGCCGTGACAAAAGATTCTTCTCACCCTGTTTGCGCTGCCGGAAAGTTTCTTCACCGGGCATCGTGAGCGGTTGTTCCAGACAGAACGGCACTGCATCAGGATTATAATAAGGAGATTCATCCAGTGTCATGCGACACTTCTGTGTCAGCACAGGTTCTTTCAGGGCAATATCGTAAGGAAGTAATATCGGTTGGTAGCATTTCACCGCCAGCCAGTAGGCATGGGCATGAAATAATTCCGCTTCCGCTTCTTTTTCGGGCAGTCCTCTGTCATCCGGTAAGGCAAAATGTACCCATATCTTCACGCTGCGATCACTGGAACCGCAAAAAGCGGCAAAGGTCTGAGGCAAAAGTGCCGCCTGCCGCTTCACGAATTCCATTTCGGACAAGCCTGCCAGCCGCTTCACTTCCAACTGTACCAAGCCGTTATATTGTTTCATTTTTCGTTCGCCTTCTTTGGTGCGGGTATATTCTACAGCAGAATAGATATATGGCAATTTGTCTATATGTTCGTACTGACTGTACGTACCTTCCAGCATCGGTATAAGTTCTCGCAAAGCCGTAATGTGTCCCGATTTTGTTTCCGTTTTCATTTTGTTGAATAATGTACCTGCTTCACATATGCTCAGAGCTTCTTTTCCACTCCCGCTGTCTTGTCTGATTAAAGTTATTTTCATTCTATTTTTTTGTCTGTTTATCTACCAATATTGTTTATCGTTTAAGTCCTGTAAAGGTACGATAAAATATGACGAGGCACAAACTTTTCTCCGGATAAAACAGCCTGTTATCCTATATTAACCTTACAATAAAATACAACAAAAGTTCCAATAAGAGTTTCATACGCTTGAAACTTTTAGTTTCATTACTTGAAACTTTTAGTTTCATTGCTTGAAACTTTTAGTTTCATTGCTTGGAAACTATAGTTTCACCGCATGAAACCAAAGGTTTCAAGCGCATGAAACTAACAAAAGCTCCTTTGATTGGAGTGAATGAACCACATGATTCGATTCATTCGACCATATCAGGCATTTCAATTACCCTGTTCTTTCAAGTAGCACTAAATCATTTATCAGTCAATAATACATGAATTATCAGCTATTAACGACTGATTTCTCAATTATTAATAACTGAGAAATCAATTGTTAATGGTTGACACGTCAGACATTAACATACTGTAAATCAAAAGACAACATTAAAGAAACGATAAAAAATACAATATAGCAAAGTGAGAGCAACAGCTTGCTCTCATACTTGCCACCACACTTGCTATCATAGCTGAAACCACGATGAATAAAGCGATACAGGCAGAAAGTGAGAGCATGGGAGCAAAACCTATGTTTAATTCACTTGGAGAGCAAATTAAGTATGGAGTTTATTTAGTCCGGTATCTTAAATTATCAAATAGGCGCTCTATCAATCTTCTGTCTTTTACAATCATATCGGCAGTTCCTCCTAATTCATATTTAAAGTCCAAAACCTCCTCATAGTTAGTCGTGAGTCCATTGGGCAGTTCTACATTAATCAGATAAGTTTCAACAGTGCTTTTTTCTGTTTTTTGCGTTTGGGTGACCAGGGAGATGGAAGATACATATCCTTCGATATATCCGTACTCCATATAAGGATAGTTCTCCAGTTTAATAACGACTTTACTGTTTTGTTTTACTTTTCCGGCTCCGCTGGCCGGCAATAGTACCTGCCCATATATATGGTTCTCTTTCGGTATGATTCCAAATATAGATTCCCCTGCCTCAACGAATTGTCCGTCCGCAATAAACTTCAAGAATTCGACCCTTCCATCAAAAGGAGCCTTGAGCACATATTTCTGTTCCCATGCAGCAATGTTGGATCGAAGGCTTTGATAAGTAGACAAAAGTTCTACTTGCAGATTTCGTTCCTTTTCCTTCTGTTCAATCTCCAGCTGTTCCAGCTGATGGTATGCCTCTGTTATTTGCATTCGGGTCGAAGAAATTTCCCTGTTTATGTTCTGTACTTCTTGTACAGTGGTCAAATAATTATTCTTCACTTGATCAGTCTCATACTCATAAGTCGCTATTTGTTGCCGATCGAGTGAAGTATAGCGTTTAAGCCATTTTTGAGCGACGTCCATTCTGTCTTTTGCCGCTTTCCGTGCCTCCTCCGCTTCACCAACAATCTCTTTTTTCCATTGAATGCCTGCCGCAATATTATCCTTTTGTTTTTCATACACGTTCCGACTCATATAATCGCACCAGGCTTTTAGAGCGGCAAGAAAAGCATAGTACTGGGAATTAATTTCCCCCAAAGACATTTTATCGGGAAAGCTGTCTCTGAATGTTAGTAATTGCACATCCTCCATGCTGATTTTGCCCATTATATCCGCAATCTTCTGTACATCCTCTGTAGAAGCAGGGTTTTGCACGACAGCTATATACTCTCCCTTCTTCACTTCCTCCTGTGCTTTGTGCGAAAGAAGCAGCAAATTGCCCGTGCTGTTGGCAACAAGTCTTATGGTCGGGTTCTGCGCATTAATTTTAATTTGCCCGGTCACCATGTCCGGGTATTTGATAATCCATCCGAACAATAGAAATAATGCTGCAAATACAATGACTGCCAATGCCACCCATTTTCCGAAAGCCATGGGCATCCGGTCAATAATCTCATCCAGTTCTTCACTTCTTCCGGATGGTTTAGTCTGCGCTTTCTTCTGTAGGGAAGGTGTTTGTTTCCGGCTCATATTGGCTTTGAATTAAATTATAATAATACTGTTTATTTGTCATCAGGCTTTGATGATTGCCTGTCTCTATGATCATTCCTGCTTTTAACACAATGATTTGATCTGCCCTGCGAATCGTGCTAAGCCGATGGGCTACCACAATGACAGTCCTGTTTTTGAAAACATTATTTAATGCCTTCACTATTTTTTGCTCATTAATGGTATCCAGTGCATTCGTCGCTTCGTCCAAAAACAGATAGTCCGGATCTTTATAGAGCGCCCTCGCTATCAATACCCGTTGCCGTTGTCCTCCACTTAAACCTCTGCCCATTTCTCCGATCATCGTCTGGTACCCCTGTGGCATGGCTTCTATCTCATGACTGATATTGGCTACTTCAACTGCTTTCTGCAACGCATCATAATCAATATTGGCATCATCCAGTACAATGTTATTCTGTATGGTATCGTTAAATAACTTTCCATCCTGCATCACGCACCCACATTTGGCTCGCCAATTGCGCAGACTGATATTATTCACGTTCATATCTCCCATACAGATTTCTCCATAAGAGGGCATGTAAAGCCGTAACAACAGTTTGAGTAAAGTGGATTTGCCGCATCCACTATCTCCAACGATAGCGGTCACTTTTCCTTTGGGAATCTGCAGCGTGATATTTTTCAAAACCAACGGAGCATTTCTCGAATATTGAAATGATACATTCTTCAAATATAAACTTTTGTCTAAAGGTAAACTGAGACTGTTGCTCACCACCGGCGAAGAATCGTCTTCATCTTTCAACTGATGAATTTCATTGATACGCATAAAACTGATTTTAGCATACTGGGCAGATTGTATAAAGCTGACCAACTGCGCCACAGGTCCATTCAGCATACCTATAATAAATTGTGTTGAAATCATGACCCCGAAAGTTATATCTCCATTGATTACAGCAATGGCACAGTAGAATGTAACGGCAATATTCATCATACTATTAATGAATTGCGCACCGAGTGACTGTGCATTATTGATTTTCAACACTTTCAGATTCAGCCGGTATATCCTTGCCTGAATAGCTTCCCATTTCCAGCGTTTAAGGTCTTCGTAATTGTTTATTTTAATTTCCTGAACATTTTCAATGGTCTCCACCCAATAGCTTTGGTTCTTGGCATTCAGTTCAAAATATTCCCAGTCGAGCTTTTTACGTATACTCAGAAAAGTGAAAATCCACGCCACATAGATTCCGCTGCCCGCTATGAATATAAAAAAGATCATAGGATTATAAATCAACAGTATAATGCTGAATACAACGAATGTAATGATGGAGAAGAACATCCCCAAAGAATTATTCATCACAAAACTGCGTATTCTCTCATGATCGCCTGCTCGTTGAAGGATATCACCGACCAGCTTATTTTCGAAGAAAGTCACCGGTAGCTTCATCAGTTTGATCAGATAGTCCGATATGAGAGAGATATTGACACGGGTAGAAACATGCAGCAATACCCAGTCTCTTAATACATTGGACAGTGTTATACTGAGTAAAAGAACAATATTTCCGATTAGCATCATATAGATGAAAGATATATCCTGAGTATATATACCTATATCTATTACAGACTTTGAGATAAACGGAAGTACGGCTTGCAGTCCGGTAGCTATCAGCATGATAGCGAACAATATGCCGAATGCTTTTTTATATGGTGTAAAATAGTTGAGAAGGTTTTCGAAACTTTTGAATCTTTCTATCCGTTCATGAGCTTCTATTTGCTTAAAGTTTGCCATAGGCTCCAATACCATCAGCATCCCGAATTCTTCCCCTTCCTTATACCATCTGTCTTTGAAATCCTCTTCCGGGTAGGAAAGCAAGCCTTTGGCAGGATCGGAAACATATATCTTCCCTTTTTTTGTTTTATACACAACAACGAAGTGGTGTTGGTCCCAATGTATGATACATGGAAGTGGAATCCTGTTAGTCAGATTCTCCATAGTCGCCTTTACTGCTACAGTTCTTAGTCCTATTTTTTCGGCAGCATAGCTAATATCCAAAAAGGAAACTCCTTCTCTGGTTATCCCGCATAAATCCCTCAAATATTGTAACGAATAGTATTTGCCGTAATATTTAGCTATCATTTTGATACATGCTGGGCCACAATCTTTTGCATCCATTTGGTACTCCCAAGGAAATTGTCTTGTTTGCATAAAAAAAGATTTATATTTCTTTGTAAAGATGGGAATTTATTTCTATATTTGGAGAATCACACAAATAAAATTTAATACTTATGAAAAGATAAAGCACAAATATTCATACTTGACCTGACAAAACATCCTCCCTCATTGCATATTCAGGCTGACCACCTCGATAAACCGACAATAGCTTCGATGTAATCCTATTTTATTTTGATATAACCAACCTATGAATGAAGTTGTAGTATCATAGTACAGGACTTAAAAAAACGACATGATATCAGCATCGAAAATACTATATGAAGAAAATACAGTCCATAAACTTACCGACTATATTTTATTAAATTCTTGCTCAACCAGTTCTTTAGGGCTATACAATGGCAAAGCAGGCATGGCACTAGCTCTATTTGAAGTTGCTAAAAGTTTACAGGATGAATATATAGAAGAACGAGCCTCTGAGTTACTGCAGGAATCCCTTTTAAGTAAAAACGATGATATTGGTTTTGAGAATGGATTATCAGGTATTGGGTATGTACTACTTTATCTGATTGAGAATAATTTCGTTGATGCGAATTTTGAAGAATTATTTGGTGACAATTTATTCAAAATCATGAATACTATAAAAGACTGGAAAACTAAACAACTGTCAACTCATATATTTACCAATATAAAGGTGGTCTACTTTTTAAATGAGATAGCACGTATTAGTGCAGATGAAGAAATCACATCTTATGTAGAACTATTTTCCATTACAGCAGAAAAGATGTTGATTAAAGAATTCAAAGAAGAAAATAATACACGCTTTCTAAATTCCAGCATAAAAGCAGACGTTTTAAAATATTTTGAAGATTACCTAAAAGTAGCTTATCATTGTGAATCATTCAAGCCATCACTTTCCGTATTACGGCTTTATGAGTTAGCATATCAAAACAGCAAGTATACCAGCAACTTTTTTATTGGTCATTATCTCCATACACTTACCCAGAAAATAGGATATAAAGAAATGGGAACAATTGCCGAAATAAATAAAAAAAACGGAATTAAAAACATGCACCCTGAAACCATGTTACTTTCACAGCAACTGGATCTACTCTATTTACTTTCTTCTTTTTATCAAGATAGCTATCCGGAGCAAGTAAGTCTATTGGAAGAAAAATTATATGATCCCAGAGAAAAAAGCATACGAGAAAAAGATTTGTTTATGAGTATTCAGCTTTCAAATTACATGGTAGGGTATCAATATGGAATAGCACGTCTATTATTATATTGGGCATATAGTAATAATGCAAAAAATCCTTCTAATTACACATATTTTAAAAAGCTATTATAAGATGGGAGCTATTTATTTATACATAATGGATATTAATTTATCAGAAGGCACCACCGGAGTCGACCGATACATAGAAAAATTAATAGAAGGTTTGAAACATCATCTATATATTCATGTTTACCGAATACAATTTCTACTTAACAAAAGTTTGATTTTATATCGTGAAGAACAAAAGGAATATTACACTCAAGTAATACTTCCACTCCCGCAGAATTATATGGAAATAATTTCAAAAGAATTCTGGATGCGAAAATATAGCGAATACGCCTTTCATATTATAAAAAAGTACTTTCCACAAAAGGAAAACTGTATTTTACACTTACAAACACTGAATTTAATAGATATGGCTTTGCTCATTAAACAACATGTTAATTGTACAATTATAACTCACTTGCATTGTATACCATGGAAGAACTATTACAATTTAAATATAAAATGGTTTAATTCTCTTTATAAAATCATTGACTCTGGTTCGGGTAATATAATGAACCGCACTTTCTTTCTATCAAACCGAAGTGAACTGAATTCTTATGTACAAACAGATCATATCATTTGTGTCACTCAAAGTGAAGTTAATTTTTTAACAGACATCATAGGTATACAAAAATCTAAAATAAGCATAGTGCATAATGGAATAAATGATTATACCAATGGTTACAAAAGACATTTTAAAAGCCGGTCCGATTCTCTATTTCAATGTTTGTTCGTTGCCAATTTATCCAAAAGCAAAGGATTAGAATTTATTCTTCAAGCCCTACGTATTTTAAAAAAGAAAGGTTATGATATCACACTGAAAATAGCCGGTTACACAACTCAAGCAACAACTCATACAATACAAAGTGAGTATAATGACTTAAACATATTTTTTTTAGGGAACCAATCATTCGAGCAACTGATTGAATTATACAAGGACAGCGATATCGGCTTAATTGCCTCTTTGCAAGAGCAATGGAGTTTTGCAGCAGTAGAAATGGCTATGTTTGGATTACCGATCATTACTACAACAGCCGATGGACTGGATGAGATTTTCACAGATAATGTAAATGCACTTAAAGTACCGTTGTCATTTTCTTCAATATTCGGATTACGTATTGATCCGAAAATGATAGCAACCAAGATAGAATTGTTGATTGAAAATTGCGAATTGAGAAAGAAGTTGAGTACGAACGCAAGAATGCTATATGAGAAGAAGCTAACACTGGATTTAATGACTGAACGAACAATTAAAGTATATAAACAAATTAACAAATTGCACATATGACTCCTATATCCATAATAATGCCTACATACAATGCCCGGGATCATATAAAAGAGGCTATTGAAAGTGTCTTGAATCAGACGTTTACAGAATATGAATTCATCATTATTGATGACGGTTCAACTGACAATACCGTGTCAATCATTAACTCATACAAAGATGCACGAATAAAACTAATTTTAAATGAACACAATTTCATAAACACGCTGAATACCGGACTGCAAGCAGCAGCCGGTAAATACATAGCACGCATGGATGCTGACGACATCATGCATATAGATCGTCTGAAAATACAATATGCTATCATGGAAGAAGATCCCAGAATCACCGTCTGTAGTTCGTGGATGACATTTTTCGGAAATGATATCCCCAAAGGAATGGTATCTCGTCCGGCCACAGGATTTGTAGAGTATCCATTACTCCAAATGTTGCAACATTGCATTTTTTTTCACCCTACCATCATGTTACGTTCAGAGTTTTTTAAACAAAACAGATTAAAATATGAAAAAGAATACATATACGCTGAAGATTACAAACTTTGGTTTGAAGTAGCTAAATGCGGTGGAATATTCTATGTAGAAACACAATCATTGCTATACTATAGAGTTACGAAAACACAAGTGAGTGAGAAAAAACAGAAAGAGCAAGATGAAGTTTCAATACGGATAAAGAATGAAATTTTAGCTTATTTGATCGCATTGAATAAAGAGAATTACCCCTATTTGTCTAAACTCGAAGAGGCTATGCGAAAAATTCAAAAAGGAAAGCTAATAAATAATGAAGAAATATTCAAATCCTTTTTCAGGCTATTCTTAAAGAATAAAAATATCTTGAATGTAGGAACAAACAACTAAATTATTAATATCTAAAATTTAAACATGATGAAAACAAAGATTTCAATTAAAGACTTAGAAAATTTAGCAAAAGAAATGCCAGTTCTTACTGAAAATGAACAAAAAGTTGTTATTGGCGGAAGTATATATCTTGACAATAACGGAAATGAATTGGGAAGATTTGGAGTATATGACAATTTTCGTGTTGTAGATCAAGAAACATTCGAGTATGCCCGAAGCTTTAATTTAGATAATTGTGGTACCCCTTTATCTCAAACAGAAAATAGTGGGTTTTCAGGAAACATATATGACATACAAAAGACTGTATTCACACGGTATGCCCAAAAAAATGGCTATACAGGTGAAATCAGAGTCGTTGAGGATTACAGCGAAGAAGGCATTTTTATTAGTAAGGATGGTACGAATACATTATGTTTTAACGTTGCTCGTTCTGGTATTATCAGCGAATCGGTACTTGAGAACTCACTTAAAAAGATGCATGTTGGTGTATTCTCGTCTGGATATCTATCAGGTGATGGAGTTTCTGAAGAAGATAGGATAAAAGAAGAGATTAGTTATATCATGAATGCTATAGCCGAGCTCAACATCGAAGATGATATGTATCATAATAAAGTAAGAACACAGCAAGAATTACGTAAAACATATGCATCCCAGTTATGCTCGTTATGGCATGATCAAGGACATGCTGGTGTTGGATATGAACTTTGGGATGCTTATAAAGCATGTGGCGTTAATATAATACTAAAACTGTTATTCTACAACTAATAAGTTATTTTAAAAAACGTAGTACTAAAAACATTTATTAGAAATCAGGTTTCCCAGTATGACTTTACAAAATATGAAATAAAGAGTTTAGTACCCTCTAAACAACCACTTCATCAAAACAATTAGTGATATGAAACAACTACTTTCTTATTCTTTGTTATTCTTATTCTGCTTCTATTTGAGCAGCTGTAAATCATCATCACAGCATACTTCAATAGATCGTGGCATGATCTCTGTTGAATATTTTCATCCGTTAGATCTAAATATATCAAAAGGATCGAAAGCAGTAGTATTAAGTGAAAAAGTTGATTTACGCAGAGAACCGTTACGCACAGTTCCATGGTATATTAATGGCACCCTTGGCTTTAAACAAGGATCTTCTTATTACGGATGGGCTACCATTATTGAAGACAAAATAAAATTACTAACAGATAATATTAATAATGAAGATTTTGCCTTCATTGACTATTTATGTCCTCATACCCGTTTGGATTTGATGACTAAGTGTGAAATGTATCTATACAGCATCGATGAAATCGGTAAAGTAAGCAAACGGGTAATCAAAAAAAATGAGATCATAAAAAAAAGACTAAACGATTCTATTTGCAGAGTACAATTGAATATAAAAGAAAACCTTTTAGGGAAAATTCTTGTACGTAAATACGCATTAATAAGGCCCTATTATAATACGAAACAAGCAGGGATTTCCGAAAAACCGACATTGGCAAAGATACCCCCCTTAACTTTTCAAAAAGACATTCCATTACTACATGGTGAATACGAAATCTTCTTACCAGATATAGAAGATGTATTGGAAGTTCCGCTCGAATATAAAATTGTTAAATCAGGTAATGGAGACCTAACTATTAAAAATAAAATGTTAGATGTTACTCACACATACTATCCGACATCTCCTGATTTTAAAAACAATCAACCTAGCTCTACAAGTGTAGTAAGAGGTACATATAAAGCAACAAATATTTCCATAAACGTTTTCAATGTCATGCCTCTTCCTTCAGGAAGCAATGAGCAACCACTAGGGATTGAATTTATCACTATACAAGGAGAAGGAATTCATTAGTTAAAATATTTCAGCACTATTATTATCACATTCAAACCCTTTTCCAAACTATCAAAAAAAACAAAACATCTTGAACATAGGAACAAGCAACGAAATTATTAACATCTAATATTTAAACATGATGAAAACAAAGATTTCAATTAAAGACTTAGAAAATTTAGCAAAAGAAATGCCAGTTCTCACAGAAAACGAACAAAAAGTTGTTGTTGGCGGAAGTATATATCTTGACTACAATGGAAATGAATTGGGCAGGTTTGGATCACGTGACAATTTTTGTGTTGTAGATCAGGAGACATTCAAGTACGCACAAAACTTCAATTTAGATGATTGTGGTACTCCTTTATCTCAAGCAGGAAATTGCGGCTTTTCAGGAAACGTATATGACATACAAAAAACCGTATTCACACGGTATGCCCGAGGAATAGGCTTTACAGGTGAAATCAAAGTCGTTGAGGATTACAGCGAAGAAGGTGTTTTTATTAGTAAGGATGGTTCGAATGCATTATGTTTGAACGTAGCTCGTTCAGGTATTATCAGCGAATCGGGACTTAGGAACTCACTTGAAAAGCTGCATGTTGGTGTATTCACGTCAGGATATCTATCAGGTGAAGGAGAATCTGAAGAAGATAGGATAAAAGGACAGATTAGTTATATCATAGGGGCTATATCCGAGCTTGACGCTGAAGACAAGAGGAATAATAAAAAAGAAAAAACACAACAGAGCTTACGCGAATCATATGCATCCCAATTATGTTCATTATGGCATGACCAAGGTCATGCTGGAGTTGGATATGAAATTTGGGATGCTTATCATGCATGTGGAGTTACGGGATACGATAATGTTTATCCTACAAGCCATTAATAAAATATAAAAACAGTAGTAAAACGCTGATATTTTTTTTCGTACAACTCCACAAGAGGTAAAATAAAGTTTTTTAATCCCCATCTAAAAAATCACCTAATTAAAACAATCAATAATATGAAACAATTATTGTCTTATTCGTTATTATTAGTTTCATGCTTCTATTTGAGCAGTTGTAAATCATCATCACAGCATGTCTCAAAAAATCGTGATATGATCTCTATTGAAGATTTTCGTCCGTTAGATCAAAATATATCAAAAGGATCGAAAGCAGTAGTACTAAGTGAAAAGGTTGATTTACGCAGAGAATCTTTGTATATGGCTCCATGGCATATCAATGGTACCCCCATCTTCAAACAAAGATCTTCCTATTACGGATGGTCTATCAGTATTGAAGATAAAATTAGATTACTAACAGACAGTATTAATAACGAACCTTTTGCTTTCATTGACTATTTCTGTCCTCATAGCCGTTGGGATTTGATGACTAAATGCGAAATGTGGCTATACGATATCAATGACGTCGGTAAGGTTAGTAAACGGGAAATTAAAAAAAAAGAAATCACTCGAAAAAGACTAAATGATTCAATTTGTAGAGTGCAATTAAATATAAAAGAAAGTTTCACAGAAAAGATTCTTGTAAGAAAATATACATTAATAAAGCCTTATTATAATACGAAACAAGTAGGGATTTCCGAAAAACCGACATTGGCAAAGATAACCCCCTTAACTTTTCAAAAAGACATTCCATTACTACATGGTGAATACGAAATATTCTTACCTGATATAGAAGATGTATTGGAAGTTCCGCTTGAATACAAAATTGTTAAATTAGGTAATGGAGATCTAACTGTTAAAAATGAGAAATTAGATGTTACTTACACATGCTACTGGACATTCACTGACTTCAAAAATAATCAACCTAGCTCTACAAGTGTAGGAAGAGGTACGTATAAGGCAACAAATATTTCCATAAACGTGTCCAATGTCATGCCTCTTCCTCTAGGAAGCAATGAGCAACCACTAGGGGTTGAATTTATCACTATACAAGGAGAAGGTATTCATTAATTCAAATAAAGTCAAATGCGAATCATAAATAATATAAACCTGTAATATATAACTTTAGACCGTAATCTAGCGATTTGTTTTTTCAATTGAAAATTATAAAGAGATAATATTATGAAGCGATTACTACCCATATGTATCCTGAATATTTTATTGCTATCAAGCTGTGACTATTGTATTTGGGGATCAATAAATAATAAAACAGATTCTGATATCCGAATTATATGCTTTTTGGTAGAGAAAAGTCGCTGGGATAATCTCAACGAACCATCACTCAGCGATTTTGAATCGCTCACAGGTGGTGCATATTTTGCTGTGAATGAAATCAATAAAGGAGAAGACAGCCAATTTACAATAATAAACGACAGTACTTATTACGTAACTTTATCCCCAAATGAGTCCTTGGGTATATGGATGGTGATGAATCATTTCTGGACTGAAGAACGTGTACAATCGTATCTACAGTTTTTGAAACGTATGGAAATACAGCTCCCTCATGATACTATAGTATATAACGGAGCAAAAGAACTGAATAATTTCTTCTGGAAGCATAAGAAATCGAAACAGGAAATACGTATAAATATTAGGGATAATTACATGATGGAACTGATTGACAAATTATTTTAGATGAAACTAGTAGAATCATGAACATCGCCTTTTTATCTTCATTGAACCCCAATGATCGGAATAGTTGGTCGGGGACTCTCCACTCCTTATATACCTCACTGCAGAAGAAGCATAAGGTGATATGGGTAGGTAAAACTGTATTCTCAGATGTATTATCATTCCACAAAGCAAATTTCAAAAACGGTGAAATGTTCTTTCCTGAAAATTATGCATTACTTTTTGGTAAGCTGATTTCTGATCTATTGAAAAAGGAATGTTATGATGTAATTATATGCCGAGATTATTTCTTTGCCGCATATCTCGTTTCGGATGTACCACTTATTTATATTGGAGATACTACATTTCATCTGTTTAATCAATACATGAACTGGCAGGACGAGAGTCTTACCAAACTAGCCGAACAACTGGAATCACTCGCTATACAAAAAGCGGATAAAATTATTTATTGTTCGGAATGGGCAAAACAGAGCGCAATGCAGGATTACAATGCTGATGCCAAGAAAATAGAAGTGATTGAATTTGGAGCAAATATCATAGAGAACATCCCGGTTCCAGATAACGTATCGCCGATAAATACACCATGTAACCTCTTATTTATCGGAAGAAATTGGAATATGAAAGGCGGAAACAAAGTACTTGAAATTTATCATAATCTAAAAGGAAGAGGATTTCAATGTACACTCACTATTATAGGGAGTGAACCTCCAATATACATGCAAAATGATCCGAATATTGAAATATACCCTTTTATCGACAAAGCAAACCCAAATGATAGATTAAAATTCCATGAGATCCTGACACGTTCACATTTTCTAGTCCTCCCCACACGCTTTGACTGTTTTGGAATAGCCTTCTGTGAAGCATGCGCTTATGGTATTCCATCGTTAGGCACTAATGTAGGAGGTGTATCACAGGTTATCAAAGAAGGAGAAAATGGGTTTCTGTTCAACATCAATGCTTCTGCACTGGAATATGCTGATAAAATAAAAGATATATTCAATAACCCTGCAACATATTCCCAACTAAGAAAAACGGCTAGAAAGGATTTTGAAGAACGCTTAAACTGGAACAGATGGCTCGATAAAAGTAATAAGATTATAGAACGACTCGCATCCGAGCATCAACCGGATTTTTATCTTCCGGTTTATGTTATCAACATGAAAGAAAGAGTGGAACGCAAACAACATATTATTAAAGAGTTCGACAACAAGGAAGAATTCGAGTTAAATTTAGTAGAAGCTTCGGTCCATCCTATCGGTGCAGTAGGTTTGTGGAATAGTATGATCAAAATCATAAAAATGGCAAAAGAGAAAGGAGATGACATCATTGTCATTTGCGAAGACGACCATTATTTCACGGAAAATTATTCTCCCAAATTACTGTTCAAAGAAGTTACAGAAGCTTATATACAAGGAGCGGAAGTACTTTCCGGTGGTATTGGAGGATTTGGACAAGCGATCCCTGTTGGATATCATCGCTATAAAGTAGACTGGTTTTGGTGCACACAATTCATTGTTGTTTATAATCGTTTTTTTGATAAGATGCTGGGTTATTCGTTTCAGGATACTGACACAGCCGATGGAGTAATATCCAAACTAGCAACAAACAAAATGGTCATCTATCCTTTTATCTCAGAACAAAAGGATTTTGGGTATTCAGATGTAACTCAAAGTAATATGGAACAGCAGGGTAAAATCAGAGAGCATTTTGTAAGAGCGAATAAACAAATGGAATTGATAAGTCTGAAATAAAAGAAAGATCGATGCAACAATGATAAACTTATTATTTATGAAAAATAGAATTGTCTAATGGAAAATCTCATTTTTGATATAGGCTTTCATAAAGGAGAAGATACTTTTTTTTATCTTTTGAAAGGGTATCGGGTGATTGCTGTGGATGCTGACCCTGAATTAATAAATGAATGGCAGAATATTTTTAAGAAATACATAGAGAATGGAAAGCTATTGTTGCTAAACTATGTGATTTCTGATACAAATGATGTAGACACTGATTTTTATATAAGTCCAAATACCATTTGGAGTTCAACTAAAGTTTCCATTTCTTCAAGAATGTGCTGCAAGTCTATTAAAAAAAAGATTCAATCAAAACGGCTGGACCATTTGTTTCATGAATACGGTACTCCTTTCTATTGTAAAATAGACATAGAAGGAAATGACATCATTGCATTGCAAACGATGGAAAAGGTGAGTGAAAAACCTCTATATATATCAGTAGAAACCGAATGCATAGGAGAAGATGAAGATATAACAGGACACGAATTGGACACTTTGAATGCTTTATACCAGCTAGGATATAGAAAATTCAAGTTAGTTGATCAAAGAACTCTTACCGTACTCGACTATAATTGTTTTTATAAGAATAATTCTGAACGTTATTGGTTCGAACAAGTAGAAACCAATTGTAAGTATGCCGAAGAACTAATAGACCTCTCCAATACCGATCGACGAGTGAAATTTACCGATTTCTTTCCCGGTTCTTCAGGACCATTTGGAGAAGAACTAGCCGGCAAATGGTATGATTACCCTCAAGCAAAGGAAATGCTTAAAAAGCATAGAGAAGACAAAATGAGACTGAACGAACCGGCATGGACCTTTTGGTGCGACTGGCATGCAACGTTTTAACAAATATAGTTACACATAAAAACAATAGAACTATGAAAATACTACAAGCAATAACCTTGTCAGCATTATTACTTTTGAATATATCAAAGGTATGCTCTCAAGAAGATAAAAAAACTAAAGATTTTTTCAATTCTGGTGGATATATATCTAAAGGATATGCATTGGATAGAAACCAAGTACGATTTAATCAGTCCAGCGATTTTGTGTTTCATCATATTCCTAACGGTGATCTAATATGCATTACTTCAAAACAATTTAGAGCACATGCATTTAGTCGACATTATAATTGCATACTATCAAAAGACAGTAATTTTATTGCATACGTATCTGTACCTCCCATATTCTGCGGGGATAAAGATTCCATTTATGCTGACTTTAGTTTTAAAACAGGATTTATGATTGAAATGAATACTTATCATTTAGAAATAATCAAAGGAGATTTTTTTAGAAATACAGGAGAAAGGCTTACTTCTTTGTGTGATCTTCCTCTCATTTAAAAGCTAAAAAAAGTCCGCTAATAATTAAGATTAAAGTTAAGATGTAGACTATGAAACAAAGAGTAAATTACAAGAAATTGGATATAAAGAATTTTATATTTATCATGAGCCAACCGATACCTATATTCCATATTGAGAATAACAATTATGAAAAATAGAATTATATTACTTTTCATATATTTATTGCCTAGTCTAATCTATGCTCAAAATAATGTAGACGACAAATATGAGATTCTGTCTGTAACTGACATGGTAAATATTTTTAAGGATAATAAAAAGAGTATCCCTGAATATTATGACAATATATATATTCCTGGTTACTTCTATGAACCTTCTTTTATGTATCCTTCACCTTTAAAGAAAGAATTTTGTTATGTAGCTCAGTGGAGAATTCCAAGTAGAAACTGTAAGTATCTATTTTTAGAAGATATGCTTCCGCAAAATAGAGATTCCTTAAAATACGCAGCCCTTGAATTTCAAAAAATAAAGGAGAAATATGAAACGAGATCAGCTATGTATCAAGATGTACCCGCAGGTTATAATGGTATAATTGCCGAATGGTTCACTGGCAAATTATTCATTTTGAATTGCCCAAGAAAGCTATTTAATACAATTGTATCAAAGAAAGCTTCACTCATATCCATTCATAAAGGTAGGATATCTGACGAAAAACAAATATCTCCACATGAAGGCAAGTTTGAATCTTCTTGTTTTCCACAAAAAGGGGGTATAATATTAATACGCGAAGACGGATGTTGGTATGATGATATTAAAAGGAACATAGATTTTTTAATCTCTCCCCTTATTAATGAAGATTTTCCTACAGAATTTAGCAAACATGTCGGGAAGGAATATTCATTTCTATTGGAAGTAGTCCCTAAAACAGGACAAATCATTCCACACCTCTTAGCACCGAAAGTACTATCTACTGATGAACAAATAATTGTATCCTATTTAGAAAAACAAATAAGGAAGTTTCCTAAAAATAGTTTTGGTCCACTAATAACCATTGACAAGGAAATGCTATATGGCCGATATTTTAAATTTATTGTAGAAAATGAAAAGTTTAAGGTTGAAGACTACCTTGAATATTGATATTGAGTCAACAAGCAATACTAAATCATTGATTGTTTATGTTACAATGCGTTTTTATTTCTATCTTTACAGAATCACAAACTTAATTTTAATACTCATGAAGCAGAAACAGACTTTTATATGGTGTATATGCTATTGTTTTATAATCAGTAGCACAACATTGGGTCAAACTAAAACCGTACCAATCTCGAATATGATTTCGAATTTTAATAAATCTGAAGTAAAAAATATACTTATGCAGACCATAGTTGGCTTTGAAGTAGATGCGGTTATAGCCAATAACGATCTTCTTTTTCCATTTTCAAAACAAAATATAGATTTGGAGTATGATAAAGTAGAATGGAGTTTGTTGTATACCCCTTCTTCCAGTGAGCCTTTAAGGCGTACCCTCACTTTGGTGCAGGTCGAAGGTGAAAATGGAATTAGTCTTATGAAGGAACTAGCTGAGAAATATGGAAAAAATAGCAAAGGAGTTCCTGCCGTCTGGTATTCGGGAAAGATTGATGTTTTATTATGCCCGTTAAATATGTTTGGAGAGATTGTATCTAGAGAAAAAGCTGTATTAACCATTTCTAATGGTATTGTTATCTCACAAGAAAATGTACCTATCAAAAAAGGGAACATAGAAAAAAAGTCACAGAAAGCAATGATGTTAGATGGTTGCTGGTATGATAGTATGCGATATAATGATTTGGGGGCATTAGAAAAGTTTGTAAACCAAGATGCTGTAAAATCATCGATAAAAGCATTTGCGTTATCTATTTTAATTGTAACCGATAACCAAGGTAAAGAATCTGGATATATTTTATCCCCTCAAAAAACAGAAAAACAAGAAGAGAAAATATTGGTTAATAATCTTCTAAATCGTATTAATCAGCTACCTCCTTGGAGTTTTGGATGGTTGAAAACAATAAATGGTTCAATTTTTCAAGGACGATATTTGAAAGCGGACTATTCGCAAAATACGGGCTGGAGATTTAAAGATTATTTTCATTAAAACAACTCTGTCATAAAAGATTAAAGTTATGAAAAAGTTTCTTTTGCTAAGTATCTTATGTTATACTTATACCGTTTATGGCCAGAATTATATTCCAGTAAAAAAGATGATATCTAACTATAAAGAGCAAAAAGCTATCGATGCTTTGAAGAATTATGATATTGTTTATAACATTGAAGAATCTCCCGAAGCAGGAGTATTTATGGAAAAATCCCTATTACCATCCGATTTACCAAGACCTAAAGATATTCGTGCAGAATGGCGTTTTGAATATTCTTCAGGACAAAAGGCTACGTTATACTTAAAGAAAATATATTCATTAAAAGAAGGAAAGTTAAATGAAGCATCGATCTATAAGAATAAGTTGGCTGAAAAATATGGAAAAGACTATTTAGGGATTCCTGCAATATGGTATTCGGGGAAGATAACAACCCTTTCATGTCCCCAAAACTTATTTGGAGAAATTGTGACGAAGAATGTAGCTGAGTTTGACATAGAAAAGGGACAAGTAATATCACGAAACTTTTTAGATATTGCAAAAAACGGAACGATGGAAGGTCCTCGCCGTCCTCGTCCTGCTATCAAATATTCGCCTATTGTCAGTACAGATGGTTGCTGGTATAGTAATCTTCAATATAAACTGGATTTATTAGAAGAGTTCGTTAATGGTAATTTGAAAAAGCATAAAACATCAACTACAAAATTTGGCGTGGATATCTTGTTGGTGACGAATAAAAAAGGGAAAACGACCGGATATTTATTATCACCCAATGAAATCATGAATAAAGAGAATCAAGCTCTGACCGAACAATTAATAAAACAGATCAGCAAGTTGCCTCGTTGGAGTTTGGGATGGTTACAGACAATAAACGGTTCTATTTTTCAGGGACGATATGTAAAAGCAAACTATTCATCGGATACAGGATGGAAATTCGAGGATTATCTTCATTAGAACAAAGAGTAACTTCTACTCAAAAGTAAAAGCTACTCTTCATTCCGTATAAGATTGGGGATATTCAGTAAATTTCCCTATTTATTTGCTTTAATACGTTGCCCGTCCGCCTGAACAGCGTACAGTTCCGCTCCTTCAATGTCTGCTCCGGCAGGTACGGTAAATACAAACCGATTGGCAAACCATACTTTTTTGCCACCCTTGATTAATTCGAAAGCAACCGCCTGTTCGCCATTAGTCACTGTGTACGTTCTTCCGGAAACAGAATAACTTACAGTCTTAGTGATTTTTTCATTGTTCTGGAATGTTTCGAAATACCCTACATCTCCCCCATCTTCGGATATACCTTTTTGGTTGCCTCCGGCTCCTGCCTGATATCTCCGGTCTTCAATATATTCAATAGGCGGACACTTGGTAGGGAATGTTTTCATATAAGCCAGCGTCTGATTAATCATATCCTGTGTCACGGTATATGAAAAGCTTCCGTAAGCATACAACTTGAAACTAACCGGAATAAAGAATCCCCAAGCATCAAAGAATTCGGTCATATCCATATTGGCAGCTTTTGCTACGTTGCGCGCATACATCAGTTGTGCTGCTCCCGGATCATTGAAAGGTAACCAAAATTCAGGGGTACGTCCTTGCTCAAATATCTTGCGGATGGTATTCGGTTTCTTGCCGATACGTTCGAAATAGGTCCACAATTGCTGGTTGAGGCGCATATGCATTTCGGAGGCTTCTCCTTGATATAATCCATATTTGTTGGCATCATCAGATGTCATATCCTGAGGAGTAAATGCCAGCGTGTTCGGGTCGCGCGGATGCATGAATCTTCCCCAAGGGGTCGGAGACGCATACCGGTAAGTCGCTAATGTTCCGATAGAACTTCCACGTGATCCCCACTGATTTATTTTGTATACCACATAATTAGAAAAAAGATTATTACTTGATTCCGTAGTGCTAGGCCAATTGATAGCCCCCTGATGCATGTGCCCGAGTTCATGTCCCGGTCCCCATTCATTATCTTGATTCTTGTCCATATCGCGCGGATCGAAATTGTTTTTGAAACCCCATCCGTCTTTTGTACTTACATCACCGGCTGCCATATTAATGTAATAATTGGTAGCATAAAGTCCGTCAGTAAAAGTCGTGACATGCATCAATGAATTGAATTCTCCCGTTTTTGAATAGGTGTCGATAGCAGCCAGTTCCTGTTCCCAGTCTATCAGGTTATCCCATCGTTCCATTCCTCTTACTACCCCATACTGTTTGAAGTTGTCCTGATTTTGCAATAAGTCTTTCAATGCTGTAAACAGAATCTTCCGGCCTTTCAGAACAAACACACATTTATCAGCCCCATCCAAAGTAACAGATTTTGCCTTCCGGATATATTCACGAAACTGGTCATCGGTTTTATCTACTGTCAGATCCCATACATTGAAGCCTACACGTGCGTGTTCCGCTGTCTCCACATACTGAGGCGGAAAGTGTATTTTCACTGCCGGCATGCCACGGGGATCAAGTTTCTGGTAGATAACAAACAGATTTCCTGCACGTGAGAAAGAAAACTTGTTGATTCCATTTTTCAGGAACCGTTCCTCACCATCAGGTCCCAGATCAGAGCAACATCTCAGTGAAATGGATTCACCTTGCGGTATGCCGTCCACTAAAACAACCATCTCTTCACCCGCATTCGTTATGATACCGGTAGGGTTGCAGAGAGGCGAGTAGTAATTGGTTCTCAATTTATCTCCCCAATATTCGGGCACGCTGTATGCCTGATAAGCCTGTATCCTGAATCTCTTTTCCGCTTCGGGATAAGTATTGCTCTGCAAAGACTTTGCCAGTACATTAAAGAATGCCGGAAGTCGGTTGATGACTTCATCGGAAGCGTCCGGGCGGAGTTCACTGCATGAACGGTCGGTGAATACAGTTGTCAGTTGTTCGTCAAGCGGATTTTCCGTAGCATGGAAAAATTCCATCTCGTCGCAACTGACGAAATCATTCAATCCGCTTTTAACTTTGAATTGAACAGCCGCAGGTACAACCGGGTCGTTCAGCAATATCCTGTGGCTGCCTCCTGCTCCTTTAAAATCATAATCTTGTATATGAACAAAATCCGCACTTCCTTGAGGCTTGATGTAAAGTTCGAATGCTCCGAAATTACCGTTACCATTTCGGCTGTGATACAGGATATAGTCCAGCGCAAGCTGATTCTGATCGAATTGATATTCAAGAGTAACCGGAAAATCAGCAGCTTGACTCCATGTGGAGTGATAACAGTTTCCACCGAACTGACCGTCATAAGACTTCGATATATCCTGCCCCGGCTGATGGTCGGTGTCGTATCCGCCGGTAACTTTCAGTTTTACATCCTTCTCCGGATTCACCCCCGAAATGTCACTCGATTTCTTTTGTTGTTTGATTTCCGACTGGTCATAAATGTTTGTATTTTCTTTGGACACGAACTTAATCGTAGCATTCCTTTCTGTAGTCAGAGGATTGGAAGCGATGGAAAATATTCGTGTACTGGATGCCAGATCGGCTCTTGTATCAGGTACTTCTTTCTCGATAATCCAGTCTTTGGCTTCCTCCGGAATAACAGCTTCATAGTCTGTGTTGGAAAGCAAGTTAACTTCTATATGATCGTTTCCTGTCCCCGCCACCTGAATAACACGGCTTTCGTCAGTCACTTCGATGATCAGATCGCCACCTGTCTGCACGACTCTGAGTTTGGCACTCAGCTCATTATTGGTGATAGTAATATTTCCCTCTCTGACTCCTTTTTCCGGACTGGATGTTACCGAAACGGTCAATTCCGTATCCGATACCTTCCTTGCCTTCAGCCATTCTTTTCCCTCGGTTACCGATGCATTCCACTCCCGGTTCGATTTGACGGGTACGGATACCTCCCCACCCTCTTTCTTGAATCCGATGGATTTCTGGACTTGCAGTACCGGTTCTCCTTGTAACTCCTTATCATCACTCTTGCAGGCATATAGAGCAGTGACTCCCACCAGCAAAATAAGAGAGATACATAACATATGTTTCATTTTATCCAATAACATAGTATTATATTTTTTGTTGTTTTTCCATTTCGTAGACCAGACTATCCAGATCGAAATCAATATTATATTCATTTTCTATCTGAATCTTTTTGATTTGCTTCACCAGTGAGTGGGGCTTCAGTCTGCGGATCATCTCTATTTCCAGAAGTCTGTCCGGAAAACGTTTGCGAATAGCATCGATATCTTTCATATAGAGGCTGTCCGCTCCCAGATAAAGTGCATTGGCTGATTCCTCAAGAATGAATGCACCCAAACTGTCGGGATATTGTTCGAGCACTGCCTGTAGAATTTCCATACTTTTTTCAAAACTTTGATGTGCTTCAGCATTCATATCTCTGGCTGCCTGAAACAATCCCAGCTGAAACATATATTCTCCTGTTATCGCTTTTTTCTCCATAGCAAGTAGCTGTATACATAATGCGGAATCCAGTTCACCCATTTCAGCCAGCAACTTAGCTTTGGTACCATAATAATCGGGATTAAGACTATCAATCGACAGCGCCCGGTCTAAAAGGCTGATGCACTTCCGGGTAGAATCGACATCATAAGATGATTGTAAAATAGCTACCGCCTTTTGATAGAAACTGTCAGCACTGAGATTTACGGGATGAGGACGAATGTCCGGCTTCTGCTGTGAATGACAACCGATAGCTGTGCAGATTACCAGCAAAACAGATAGTATGATACTCAGTTTCTTTGTTTTCATGTACATGATTCTAAATAGTCGGATAATATAAATAAAAAAAATGAACTGGCGAGGAGTTTTATAAGAAAATGTGCCTAAATTCCAATCTTATTCACTCCCCGCCAGTCTTTCACTTAGTTTGTCAGATGCCTAGTTCTTTTCTGGCCCAAGCCTCATCGTGATCATTTATCTTATAAAGATAGATACCAGCCATGTTCCACCAACCGTTACCTCCACTTGGATCTATCGGATCGGCATCACGACGAGCTTCCGGGGTAAAGCGAATGTACTTATATGGTTTGTCAACTTTTATATTTTCATTAGGTTCAACATGTTGTCCTCTGCTGCCGGGTAATGTATAAGTTTCTTTGCCCATCAGCGTCCAGGTATTGCCATTGTCGCTTCCCCAGATACCTACACGTTTTACGTCACCGGCACCATTACCATTATTTCGGCCATCATACTCAAAACGCAATGCCTGCAATGGTAATTCCGACATATTGATCTCCAGATAGTGAGGCTGTTTATTAGGAGACGTTCCACTCCATATTGTATGATAATAGGTACTTATATTATCATCGACCAAAGCTGCAAGTGATCCTTCGGACGGTTCGGTCGCATTGGCAGAGAGCATATCGACTGTAAGAGCAATGCGTGCCTTGATAACAGACTCTTCGGAAGTTCCTCTTACAGTTGCAGGCTGTTCCGTCTCCATACCTGTAGGACCGTATGTTTTGATGGTAAACTCATATTCACCGCCACATTTGAATGTGTTTTCTACAATGAATAAGGTAGTAGTATTATCAGCAATTTCCAATTCTTTATCTTCTTTCGTTACAGGATCATGATAGATGACTTTCATCTTTGTGAAATTCACATTTACAGGCATTTCCCATTTCAACTTAATAAATCCCGCTCCCGGAGTAGCTGTTGGATTTTTCACGCCTTCAGGAGGAACCGGAACAAATTTTTCTTGCGTAACAGTGACAGTGAACTCGTTAGGCTCTATCGGATCAGTGCTTCTGAATGTGATATGTCCTACCCGTTCTTCCTCTACAGTATTAGGCTGGATGACGAAACTTTCGGAAGCATCGCGCATACCTCTCGTGGCAGGCAAAGGCGTAATCCATTCGCGGGCAGAAGCCTCCACTTCATAAGTATACGCATCTGCAGGTCCATTTACTTTGAATGGAATTGTGATCGTTTCTCCGGTAGCTTTCACCTGATATTCCTTCTTTGATTCGTCAATGTCAACAATATATCCTCTCGGCTGCTGCTTGATAATGAGTGTACCGACACAATTATAGTTTTGTGATGACTGCAGAGTGACTGTACAATATCGCACAATGGTATCGGTATTCTGATCCAGAGTAAATGCCAGGTTCTTCTTGACTGTGTTCTCTGCTTTTTCCGCTTTCTGTGATTTCTTTGCCTTCGGCTCCTCTGGTTCGTTAAAACGTACCCAATCACAGGTATCCGGAACGGTAATAACATCCAGATCCAGATTCGTATTTACCGGAATAGTCAGAGAAGTCGCTTTAGAATCCACTACTTTCATTCCATCAGCCGTCAATCCTTCCACTTCTATCACCGGTTCCAGACCGAACTGTTTGACATTAATGGAATAGCTCTGATGACCGTAGGCTATCGTAATTTCCGCTATACGCTGTTTGTAATTTTCATTCTTGTCAGCAGATAGCGTGACTTTACCTTCTTGTTTTTCCAGCTTGCACCAGCCGACATTCGAACTTGCCGTCCAGTTATCGAGCGCCACGTTGGTCTCCACTTCTATCTCATGTTCACCGCCGGCAAGGGGAAAAACGACAGCCGCCTGACTCTCGCTGGGGACGGTCAAAGTCAGCACATTGAACTCTGTTTCATAATCGGGACCGCAGGAAGAAAGAGCGATAAATGTCCCCAAGACTCCTGCCAGTCCGATAGTTAGTATATTTTTTTTCATATCATTAGATGCATTACAAGTTTTCTACTCTTGGATTGAATTGGTATCTCAGTTTAGCATTTACCTCCCTGTATCGGTCGGTAGACTGCAAACGGTATTTGTAATGGAGACGGAACTCCTTATAATAAGTGGCACGTCCGTCGGGTGTCCGGATGACATTCAGCAAATATGTATTGTCATACTCTCCGATTGGAGTCAGTTGCACTATGTCGATATCTTTATATGGCAAAATGGTAAGTTCTTTCGCCAGCGGATTCTCGGGTAACTGCTCTCCCATTTCCAGAATAATGCTTCCCTTATTGATAATATCCAATGCAGTGGTATAGTCACTGAAACTTTCATCACCTGCCATCAAACGTACGGAATTCTCTGAAATAGGGAATACACGATTGGAATTCGTCGGACGACGGACTTCACTGGTTCCATCTGTATTCGGAATAATAATAGTACTACTGGTATAATTGTAATATGTTGCCGTTTGTGTGGATGCATAATAATTCTCCTTGTGGATACGAAGCAGCACGTGCCGTTTGTTCGGATTATAGTTCGGTGTTTTCAACGAATCAATCTTATATTCGAGAAAATAAATGGAGTCGGGTGAAATCTTATCCAGATTTTTCAGATACACCGGAAACATCGCTTTGGAAGAACCGACAGGAATAGTCATCTCCATAGTCGGAAACTCATAGCATTCTTGCGGCAAATATTTCGCAAAGCGGGCTTTATTTATATCGAAATTAGATTTGTTGTAAGCTCTCAACAAAGTATCGGAATTTTGCAGTCCTACTGTAACCGACTCGTCGGAAGCCTGCGAACCACTCAACGAAGCTACCACGAAAAGGGTATCTCCTCCCTGCTGTAATTCTGCCACCTGACGATCGTACACCAAGCCGGAATTACTGAGCAAATTCACTTCTTTGCGGTATTGTTCCTGAGCGAAATCATAGTTTTCGCAACCACTTATTACAACTAAAGCAGAGCAAAGAATTATAGTTACTATCTTCTTCATATTTTCTTTCTGTTATTCTTGTTTTTCATTATCTGTCCCATCCCGGATTCTGATCCATTGCAGGAACTTTCAGTAATTCATCATGGCGAATCGGCATAAATACCATTTTGGGCAATGCAACACGGTCACGGATATTCTGCTGGTCGATTGTCACGATGTTCCAGAATCCCGGATTGCCACTGACGTCTGTACGATCTTTTTGTACATCCAGTCCCCGCCAATTGGACATATTTGCATCATCTGTGAGGAAAGTACCCCATCTGCGGGTATCGAAATAGCGGTAGCCTTCGTTGAAGAGTTCTACTTGCCGTTCGTTACGGATAATTTGTTCAAATCTGTTCGCGTCGTTCATATCACTCAAAGCCGGACCGGGCAACCCGACGCGATAGCGGATCATATTGAAGTATTTAGCCATTTCCTGAACATCACGGCTGACAGTAACTTCGACATCCGTACCTGTCATATCAGGGGTGGTAACGGTTACTGTACCCGTTACGTTGTTCAGTGCCTCCACATATTCCAGCAAAACTTCCGCATAACGGATGATGGCAAACGGTTTGGGACTGGTAATGAATGAACCTTTCACATTCCCTTTTCCACCAGCCCATGAATCATCCGGATGAATATACTTGACAGGAGTATAACCGCTGATATTATAATCATTGACATTGCTCCCCGCACCAGCCAGTCCGGCTTTCGAATCATCGTGCGAATACCAGAACTGCTGATTGATATAGCTTGCATCAGAAGAAGCGGAATTCATAGTCCACTGGCGTCCGGGAAATCCGATGGAAGCATAAAAACGTGCAGAACGATTGTCATACATCTTCGGTACATCTCCCCTCAACTGGTAACTCCCCAATACTTTATTAGTGCCAATTGTCTGGCTCAAATCCGCCACATACGGATAGTCCACCGATGCATTGTGTATGTCTCTACCGTCCATCATCAGGAAGCAATCAACCACTCTCTGGGGTACGGACATACCGCCCCAGCCTCCGAAACCTACCGGGAACGAGTGCTTCGTGTAGTCACGCACATTGACGGATGACATTGCCCAAATAAATTCTTTGTTAGTGGATATGATACCTTCACCGTTAAACATATCGGCAAAAGAATGAAAAGGATCAATGCCGCCTGCACCGTCAGGGAAAGGAGCTGTAGGAACATTATCCGCCAATGGATAAGGATGTTGGTTATCCGGCATCACCGTGAATAGTGAATAGTTACCCATATCGATCACTTGCTTTGCAGCAGCGGCTGCTACCGCCCAACGGTCGGGATCGTAAGTCTGGTTTACATAATCGGCACCGTCACTTTTACGCTGCCAATTACTGAAACATTGGCGGGCAGCATCACCGCCATTAAACAGTGGAGAAGCCTGAAACAAACGCAAACGGGCTATCAGAGCCAAAGCTGCCCCCTTCGTGGGACGATCAGAATAACTGATACTTTGTTCGGTTGGTCCATAAATACCTTGCGCAGCTAGTTTGAATTCATTACAGATGTAGTCTACAGATTCATCGTATGTAGACCGTTCCCTGTTATAGTATTCCGCCGGTTCGGATGTGCTCAGCACTTCATCTCCCACAATCAACAACGGGCCATAATTCATCAGTAAATGGTAGTAGGCATAACCACGCATAAAATGTACATATCCGATATAGCGTCTTCTGTCGGCTTCTGTCATATCGGGCACTTTGCCGACATTTTCCAACATGCGGTTGCATCTTGTCACTACTACATACATAGTATACCACAAATCCCGCGGCAGGTTCCTGCTGTTAATCTTACCGATACTGAACTGCGCTCCCCAGAATTCGTTAGTTTGCCATCTGACGGTTATCTCGTCCGAAGCTGTTTCCCCCGGATTCCATGAATTTCCCCAAATAGCACCTGCATCGGGGAAACGGGTCGGAGTGTTCCAAAGATACCCTTCGGCATTCTTCATACTATGGAAAATGGAATCTTCCTTGAATGTAGCCTGAAAATAACTGTCTACATCCAGAAAATTGCAGGAGCTGAACAGTAAAGAACTGCCAATCACGGCTCCCAGAAGTATTTTAATTCGATTTTTCATGAATTTTTCAATATTATGTGATTAGAATCTTAAGTATACCTGGAATGAGTAAGTAGCAGGTATCGGATAGACAGCACCATTTGCCGAAGCCTGTTCCGGATCGAAGTATTTCACTTTGTCGAAAGTGCACAGGTTGTTTGCCACAAATTCCAGATCAACGGAAGACAACCCTACCGCTTTAATCCAGGGTAGATGCTTCAGACTGTATCTCAAACTGACTTCCTGAAGACGCAGGAAAGAACCATTCCGCCTCCAGAAAGAGGATAACTGGGAGTTGTTCGTATTTCCTCCGTAAGAAAGGCGTGGAAATTCTGCATTCGGATTTTCGGTGTCAGTAGTTCCCGAATACCACGCGGGAGTCCATCTATTCTTGGGATTATTGGCCAGTTTGATCACATTTCCCAAATCGCCTTTATAGAACGGAATCCATCCGGCGTCGTTTCCAAGCCCGGAACGATAGTAATCCACCTTGGCGGAACCTTTAAACAGGATACTTACAGTCAGATCTTTCCACTGAAAATCTCCACCGAATCCATACATCATTCTAGGTAACTGATTTGAATAAGACAAAGGTACCTTGTCGTCTTCATTGATAATGCCGTCTCCATTAACATCGCGATATTTGATATCACCGGGACGTATGGTTCCGAATCCACTTTGATCAGGACTGGTATTAATCTCATCTCTGCTGGCAAACAGTCCCTCGGCGATATACCCACGCAAAATATTAAAAGGCTTATCAGTCACACTGAGATAATCATAAGGTAATTTATTCTCTTCAAAATAATCGATAACATTTTGTGAGAACGTATAATTAGCACGGACTGTAAAGCTCATATCTTTGTTGATATTATGGAAAAACTCAATATTTCCGTCTGAGCCTACACTATGCATGCGCCCTACATTCGATTTAGGATAGGTCACCATACCTACAAAAGAAGGCAATGTCACACGATCCTGAAAAATGTGGTCACGGGTATCCCGGAAAATGTCGACAGTGAAAGAGAGCTTGTCATGGAAGAATTTGGCATCAATACCAAGGTTAGCTTTCTTTGCTACTTCCCATTTCAAATTGTCGGCTCCAGTGTAGGTTTCTGTGATACCATTATAACGATACCCCCAGGCGGAACCTGCATGATTGTCTATCATGGTCATGTAAGGGAAGCGTCCCTGGCCTGTATAATCGTTCACGGCAACAATCTGGTCGTTTCCTACAATACCGTAAGAACCGCGAATTTTCAAGAACGTGAACCAAGGGAGTTTCTCAGACCACCAATTGTAGGAAGAGGGAACCCATCCTGCGGCAATGGAAGGAAAGAAACCGAACCGTTCTCCTTTTTTAAACTGAGCAGAACCTGTATAACCAAAATTCGCATCGATGAAATAAGTGTTTTTATAGTCATAAGATATACGACCGGAAAGGTTCTGATGGCGTTTGGGGATACTGCTGATGCCCAAATCATCAATAATGCCCCATTGAGAGTCTTTCTCATCTTTCATATAGTATTCGAGCAATGCGCCAAAAGTATGAACTCCGAATGTCCGGTTCCAGTTTGCTTTCGCTTCCATATAGTATTGCCTGTAAGAATGTTCGGCATCTCCATATGCCAGACTTTGTTGTGAAGAACGCAGTGATTTAATCAATACTCCCTGTGCTGTTCGTCCGGTTGCCCGGTAGAGATCCGGCCAAATAGAACGGTATTCGCTGAAGTAACCGATGTGTTCTGTCATCGCTTGTACCGACATCGTCAACCCTTTCAAGAATCCTCCGAATTCTTGTGTTAACTTCAGTGTCAGCATATTTCGGTTGTCCTCACTCTGCATGTATCCGGTATTATTCAGCATGACATAAGGAGAAGCCAATGTACGTTGCCCTCCATAAATAGGTAACGTACCGTCAGAGTAGGTGACTGGAAACAAAAGCGGCGTCAGCTGCTGAACTGCCGACCATACTGCGTCCGTATTCTGCCCACCCGGAGTGACATAGGAATTGACATACCCGTCTACACCAAAATATAACTGGGTAGTTTTGGTCAGATTCATGTCGATATTCGCACGATAGTTCAATTTATTAACACTCAATGGTTTCTTAAACACATTCTCTTCCTGACGATAGGCAGCACCTTCATCCTGATAACCGAGTGACAAAAAGTATCTGGCAACGTCACTTCCTCCTTTAGCACTGACATAGTAGTTTTGTTGGATAGAATTATGCTTCATGATTTCATCCATCCAGTTGACATCCGGATATAGATCCGGGTCCAGCTTGTTTTTGATAAGGTCCAGTTCCAGACGGGTGTACAAGTCATCCTCTCCCGACATCGCTCTGGCTTCATTAGCCAACAGCGCATAATCATAAGCCCCCAAATATTCGGGAAGCCGTTTGATATGAGATATTTTCATCGTAGCACGCCCTGTCACCTCCAACTTTCCGCTGACACCACGTTTGGTAGTTACTAATACCACACCATTAGCTCCACGCGTTCCGTAGACAGCCGTTGCAGCTGCATCTTTCAAAATACTGAACGATTCAACATCATCAGTATCAATATCCTCTAATCTGCCTTCAAGACCATCAATCAGTACTAATGCTCCGGTGCTGGCTCCAAAAGTACTGATACCACGAATCCAGAAGTTGGAAATGTTTTTACCCGGTTCACCCGAGCTTTGCATGGTAATGACACCTGCCATCCGGCCTCCGATCATATTATTAAGAGAGGTGGCGGGAGTTTTTAATTGCGCGACATCAATAGTAGTAATCGCACCTGCTACCGATATCTTTTTCTGCGAACTCATACCCGTTACCACCACTTCATCAATCTTTGTTTCATCTTCTTTCATCACGATTTTAAGATTCTCTTCATCTTTGGTTATCAGCTTCTCAATATTCTTCATACCGATTGACTGAAATACCAGTGTAGCATTTTTCGTAACTTTAATTTTGAATTTTCCATCCAAATCCGCCACTACACCGACACCCGGTTCATTCTTTACATAAACAGCCGTACCTACCAATGGCTCATCAGACGCATCCAAAATTACGCCCGCCACAGTAAACTGTGTCTTCGTTTCGTTCTGACTGTAGCCTGCCAATGGGATCAATGTCATAAGCAATACAATCAATAAAAGATTATTTTTCATATATGTATTATAAAAGGTTACTCTATAGACAATTTACGAATCACTTTATTCCCGGTATCAGCGACATATACGATTTGTCCGTCGGCACTAACAGCCACTCCAAAAGGATGATTGAACATCGCAATATCCGGACCGCCATCTTTATAGCCTTTCATTCCCGGAAGTCCGATAGGAGTACTTACAGTAGCTTTATCTATTGACAATTTTGTGTCGATTACCCGTATACAATTGTTACCACAATCAGCTATATATAATTTACCGTCTTCCGTAAAACAGATTTGGTGGGGATTATCAAACTTGGCATTTCTCAATAAACCATCCTCCCATCCTTTTCCTGCTACCTGTCCTTCTACAATAGCCTTACCGGCATAGCCTTCGCCGGGATAAGTATTCTTATCCTTACCTTCCAGATTGCCTACATCAACTCTCCATATCTGATTTCCTTCAGCCATTGCGATATAAAGCATATTCTCCTGTCCTTTAACAGGGCTAAATGCACAGTATGAGTCACACGCGTCAGGTCTGGTGGAAGTTCCTACTTTTTTGAGCAGGAGTTCACAAGTACGGGTATTCGGTTTTATCCGAACCAGTTGTCCCCTAACCATCATTGTGTATATGTAATGGTCCAGTTTATTCACCACGAAACAATGCTTATAATTATTATCAGCAATGTCTTTTGTTGCATCGTCCAGCAAGACTGTCAGACGGCGCGGTGCATAACTCACACTTTTTGACAGGGCATAGAACCCCATACCACCATCTTCAGGAGCATACATCGTATTGTCTATATCCGAAAAGGCAGGAGCATTCAGTATTGCTGCCGTACCATATTGAAGTACCAGCACAGAATTACTCTTGATGGAAGCCATAACAACATTTCCATTTGAGTTCTCTCCTTTATCATTCTTACAAGTTACAGACGGGTAATTATCTCCTCCATGCCAGACATGACGCTCAGTAATAAAAATATTATCCTCATCGTCCAGACAAATGTAGTTGGGTGCCGACAATGTAGAAGTAGCTATATCCCCACCCACAGTAGGTTGGTCGGCATCCGGTGAGGCTTGCCCTATAACGGTGGTAACACTCGTCTGAGTCTTGTAGATAAATTGTTTCTTAGCCTGCCCTTCATATTCTTTCCCATCGGGCATCGTTCGGGCAACGAAAAGATTCATTTCTTTCTTATACGTTAATCCTGAAGGAACATACAGATAAATCTTGTTTCCATTCGAGCTTACCAAGCCAGCCCGATGCTTTATTCCATCTACATCCTCGAAGTAGACTTTCAGATTGGTAGTGTCTGCACCAAAATTTCGGCCTTCGACGATCATGGGAGTAGCAATTCCACCGGAATCCGGATAAAATCCGGTCACCTCAATAGGCTGATCCGGATTGAATACTGCACCTCCTATATTCTTACTATCCGAACATGAAGTCAGATAAACGAATACGGCGGCAAAGAATGTCAAAAAAATAGTTCTTTTTTGCATTGTTTTTCTGTGATTAAAGGTTAATTATTAGTTTGGTTAATATAGATAAGTAGAAAACTTACTATTCTGTATCTAACATTATTTATAATGTGGTAGAAATAAGATGTGCATTTTTACTCTTATACGTTTGTTTTTGGGTGTGTATGCTTTATCTTAATATTTAGTAAGCTTGGGAATATATATAGTTGTGTTTGACTGTTATCATTCATTTGTTTTTCTTGGGGGTATTGAAATTTTTAATGAATTCAATCTTCCTTCAGCACTGTTCTGAGCTATGCTGAAGAAACGATAATAAAATTTTAATTTCACATCGGAGGAGGTCTATAATTTTGCATTATCATAAATAAGAGTTTTTAAATTCAGTCGTGATTGACCGATTGGGATAAGTCGCTCTAGAACTTGGTATATCAAATACAAAACATTGATATACAACAACATAAAACACGTAAAATATTATATCTGTCTAATTATGACCCGAACAGTAGAATGGAAAAACGAAAAAAGTATCGTTTGTCGATAATTAAAATAAAAAAAACATTGCGTTTACCAATTTTATTAATAACTTTACACCGTCTTAAGTAGCACACAAACTTAATAACCTTTGAAAAGCCTATGAAAACAGGAAAAAATACACTTATTGGTATGAAATTACCAAGTTCTAGAGCAACTTATCCCAATCTGTTAAGTGTAAAAACGAATAATGACAATCAAGCACAACTATTCATTTTCAAATATATTAAATAACAAAACAATGATAGCCCCAAGAAATAAATGCATAAAAAACAAAACGTATGCCCTAATTTCTACCATATATAATTAAGATTTCACCTCTTACCAGCAAGTTTAGATGAATCAAACTATAATAAGAGCAAATGATATATTACATAAAAAAATTCCAGTAACTTTCGATACTGGAATTTTATATAAACCAAAGAAATATCTTATTCCCACTCGATTGTTGCAGGTGGTTTAGAACTGATATCATAGGTTACACGGTTCACACCTTTCACCTTATTAATAATATCATTCGAAATCTTGCCCAGGAATTCATAAGGCAAATGCGCCCAATCCGCAGTCATGGCATCAGTAGAAGTCACAGCACGCAATGCTACCGCTCTTTCGTAAGTACGTTCATCTCCCATAACACCTACAGACTGTACCGGCAGCAAGATAACGCCTGCCTGCCATACCTGATCATACAATCCCCAGTCGCGTAATCCCTGAATGTAAATATCATCAGCATCTTGCAGGATACGCACTTTCTCGCGGGTGATGTCTCCAAGAATACGCACAGCCAATCCCGGTCCCGGGAAAGGATGACGGGTAATCAGATGTTCCGGCATACCCAACTCACGACCTACACGACGAACTTCATCCTTAAATAACAAACGAAGCGGTTCGCACAATTTCAAATGCATCTTTTCGGGCAAACCTCCTACATTGTGATGGCTCTTGATCACCGTACCTGTAATAGATAATGATTCAATGCAATCCGGGTAGATAGTACCCTGAGCCAACCACTTCACATCTTTTATTTTGTGAGCCTCCACATCGAACACATCGATAAAGCCCTTACCTATAATCTTACGTTTACCTTCCGGTTCGGTCACACCTGCAAGCTCTGTAAAGAACTTCTCGCTGGCATCCACACCAATCACATTCAGACCGAGACATTCGTAATCGTTCATCACATTTTTGAACTCATTCTTACGCAACATTCCGTGATCTACGAAAATACAAGTCAGGTTCTTGCCAATGGCTCTGTTCAGCAATACAGCAGCAACCGAAGAATCGACACCACCACTCAAGCCCAACACAACCTTGTCATCACCCAACTGAGCTTTCAACTCAGCAACCGTACTCTCGATGAAAGAAGCCGGCGACCAGTCCTGCTTACATCCACAAACATCGACTACGAAGTTCCTCAATATCTGCGTCCCGTCTTCGCTATGGAATACTTCCGGATGGAACTGAACTCCCCACACATTTTCACCTTCCACCTGATAAGCAGCGATATCTACTTTATCTGTCGAGGCAATCTTCTTGAAGTTATCCGGGATAGCAGTAATCGTATCCCCATGACTCATCCATACCTGCGTATTCTCACGCACTCCTTTGAACAGCACATTATCCTTGCAGAAAGAAGTCAGATGCGCACGGCCATATTCGCGTGTACCAGCCGGTTCTACCTTTCCATTGTTGGTATACGCCATAAACTGTGCACCATAACAGATACCCAAAATAGGATATTTGCCACGAATCTCACTCAAATCTACCTTGAAGGCATCTTTATCATAAACCGAAAAAGGACTTCCGGAAAGGATGACTCCTTTAATTGTTGTATCTTCTTTAGGAAACTTGTTATAAGGAACAATTTCGCAATACGTGTCCAGTTCGCGTACGCGACGACCAATCAGCTGTGTTGTCTGCGAACCGAAATCAAGAATTATTATTTTCTCCTGCATATCAATGGTTGGATTTTGAATAAATGATTTGCAAAAGTAGAAAAAAGTAGGCAAAAAGATAGAAGAATAAACAAGAAAATCGACATTTATGAGAGAAATATATCATCGGGCAAGATAAAGTCCGAAAGAAAAAAGCGAATTTAAGAAGGCTTATATATTATAAGGAGGAGGTCTGTTTAGAACCTCCTCTTTACAATTATGGATACTTATTTCTTCTCTTTCAGCAGATCGCGAATCTCAGTCAGCAACACTTCTTCCTTGGTAGGAGCAGGCGGTGCAGGAGGAGCAGCCGGGGCTGCCTCTGCCGCTTTCTTTGTAGTCAGCTTCGTGATGAGACGTATAAATAAAAATATAGCAAAAGCTATAATCAGAAAGTCAAAAGTTGCCTGCAGAAATTGTCCGTAATCCAGAGATACGGCAGGAGCAATCTCTTTACCGTCGGCTCCGACTTCTGCCGCTTTCATTACCCATTTCAGATCTGTAAAGTTCACACCACCAACCAGCAAGCCTATTGGAGGCATAATAACATTCGCCACCAACGACGATACTATCTTTCCAAACGCGCCGCCGATAACTACACCGACAGCCATGTCTATGACGTTCCCTTTCATGGCAAACGCCTTAAAGTCCTGTAAAAATGTGCTCTTTCCCATCTTTTTTCAATATTTAATGTGAATTTAATATGCGAATATAAAAACATTTTCGTAATTTTGCACCGCATTTGAAAATAAAACAAATGCGCAAGCTGAGAGATATTTGAACAAATATTATAAAACCCTTAAAAGTTTAAACAAAATGATTAAAGTAGGTATTAATGGATTCGGACGTATCGGACGTTTCGTTTTCCGCGCTGCAATGAAAAGAAACGATATTCAAATCGTAGGTATCAATGACCTTTGCCCGGTTGACTACTTGGCTTACATGCTGAAGTATGACACAATGCACGGTCAATTCGACGGTACTATCGAAGCAGATGTTGAAAACAGCAAATTGATCGTTAACGGTCAGGCTATCCGCATCACTGCAGAAAGAAACCCGGCTGACTTGAAATGGGATGCTGTAGGTGCTGAATACGTTGTTGAATCTACAGGTTTGTTCTTGAGCAAAGACAAAGCTCAGGCTCATATCGAAGCTGGTGCAAAATATGTTGTAATGTCAGCTCCTTCTAAAGATGACACTCCAATGTTCGTTTGCGGTGTAAACGAAAAAACATACGTGAAAGGTACTCAGTTCGTTTCTAACGCTTCTTGTACTACTAACTGTCTGGCTCCTATCGCTAAAGTATTGAACGACAAGTTCGGTATCCTTGACGGTTTGATGACTACAGTTCACTCTACAACTGCTACTCAGAAAACAGTTGACGGTCCTTCTATGAAAGACTGGAGAGGTGGTCGTGCTGCTTCTGGCAACATCATCCCTTCTTCTACTGGTGCTGCTAAGGCTGTAGGTAAAGTAATCCCGGCTTTGAACGGTAAACTGACTGGTATGTCTATGCGTGTTCCTACTTTGGACGTATCTGTAGTTGACTTGACTGTTAACTTGGCTAAACCGGCTACTTACGCTGAAATCTGCGCTGCTATGAAAGAAGCTTCTGAAGGCGAATTGAAGGGTATCCTGGGTTACACTGAAGATGCAGTAGTTTCTTCTGACTTCTTGGGTGACGCTCGTACTTCTATCTTCGATGCTAAAGCTGGTATCGCTTTGACTGACACTTTCGTGAAAGTTGTATCTTGGTATGACAACGAAATCGGTTATTCTAACAAAGTTCTTGACTTGATCGCTCACATGGCATCAGTTAACGCTTAATTAGAAGTCTAAACATATAGGAAACCGCTGCGGGAAACCGTAGCGGTTTTTTTGTCTTCATTTTATATATTGTTAAAAAGCAAGGTATTATCCGTGGTATAACCTACAATTTTAGTAGTTTTGTACTTCTATGAAGAGAATTATGAAGAGATTATTAATAACATTGATACTAGTTTACACCATGAACAATATACTGAACGCTCAGAATCCTTTCTTCGGTCAGTATCAGACACCGCATGGTACTGTGCCCTTTGACCGGATCAAGACAGAGCATTATGAGCCTGCCATCCTCGAAGGAATCAAACAGCAGAACGCGGAGCTTGATGCTATCATACAAAATCCGGAGAAAGCGACTTTTACAAATACAATAGAAGCCTACGAACAATCGGGAAGGCTGCTGGACAGAGTGACTGCCGTATTCGGCAATATGCTTAGTGCTGAAACCAATGACGACCTACAGGCATTGGCTCAGAAAATCATGCCGTTACTCAGCGAGCACAGCAACAATATCACACTGAATGAGAAATTGTTTGCCCGCGTGAAAGAAGTGTACGCCCAAAAAGAATCCTTGCAACTGACCCAGGAACAGACCCGTCTGCTGGACGATATATACGACAGTTTTGTGCGCCACGGTGCCAACCTCGAAGGGGAAGCACGCGAACAATACCGACAGCTGACCAATGAACTGAGCAAACTGACACTCGACTTCAGCGAAAACAACCTGAAAGAGACAAACAGGTATCAGATGCTTCTGACGAATAAAGACCACATTGCCGGACTGCCGGACATCATAGTAGAAGCCGCCGCCGAAACAGCTAAAAGCGAAGATAAAGAAGGATGGGCTTTCACCCTGCACGCTCCAAGCTATGTGCCTTTCATGACTTATGCCGACAACCGCGAGTTGCGCCGCAAGCTCTACATGGCATATAATACCAAATGTACACACGATAACGAATTCAACAACATCGAAATCGTAAAGAAACTGGTAAACACACGCATGAAAATAGCCCAGCTGCTGGGATACAAGGATTATGCGGAATACACCCTCAAAAAGCGAATGGCTGAAAACAGCGATGCTGTATACAAACTGCTCAACCAGCTACTGGAAGCCTACACTCCCACCGCACAGAAAGAATACCTTGAAGTGCAGGAACTAGCGCGTCAGGAACAAGGTAACGACTTTGTTGTCATGCCTTGGGACTGGAGTTACTATTCCAACAAACTGAAAAACAAGAAATTCAATATCAACGAAGAAATGCTCCGTCCTTACTTTGAACTGGAACAGGTAAAGAAAGGAGTATTCGGACTGGCAGAAAAACTTTACGGAATCACATTCCGGAAAAATACGGAAATACCGGTTTACCACAAAGATGTCGAAGCCTACGAAGTATTCGACAAGGACGGTAAGTTTCTGTCCGTATTGTACACCGACTTCCATCCCCGTCCCGGAAAACGAGCCGGAGCCTGGATGACCAGTTATAAGGAGCAATGGACAGATACCGCAACCGGCGAAGACAGCCGGCCCCATATATCCGTAGTGATGAACTTCACCAAGCCGACTGAAAGCAAACCCGCTTTGCTGACGTTCAACGAAGTGGAGACATTCCTGCATGAGTTCGGACACAGCCTGCATGGTATGTTCGCCAGCTCAACCTATCAGAGTCTGAGCGGAACAAACGTATATTGGGACTTTGTAGAACTTCCTTCGCAAATCATGGAAAACTTTGCCATCGAGAAAGAATTTCTCAATACCTTTGCCCGTCATTACGAAACCGGAGAAGTGCTTCCGGACGAACTGATACAGAGACTGGTGGATGCTTCGAACTTCAATGCAGCTTATGCCTGCCTCAGACAAGTAAGCTTCGGCCTGCTCGATATGGCATGGTACACCCGCAACACTCCTTTCGAAGGCGATGTAAAAGCCTACGAACAGGAAGCCTGGAAAAAAGCACAGGTATTACCGATAGTACAGGAGGCGTGTATGAGCACTCAATTCTCCCATATCTTCGCCGGAGGATATTCCGCCGGATATTACAGTTACAAATGGGCAGAAGTGCTGGATGCGGATGCTTTCTCACTGTTCAAACAGAAAGGTATCTTCAACCGGGAAGTGGCAGACTCATTCCGCAACAACATCCTGTCTAAAGGAGGAACCGAACATCCAATGGTACTTTACAAGCGTTTCCGCGGACAGGAGCCTACCATTGACGCATTGCTGATCCGAAACGGCATAAAGAAATAAAATAAAAAAAGGAGAGAATTGGACATGAAGAAGAGATTGATACTTAAAGTATTAGGATTGCTGTTATTGCTCCCTATGTTTTCCGGATGTAATGATACGGATGATGTAGCCGGCATCTTCACCGGTAAGACATGGAAACTGACTTATATCACCAAAGCAAACGGTCATGGATGGTATAACTTTCCTGATATAGCAGACGAAAGCAACGTCATGGAATATATAAACGGAAAGAAAACTTTCATGCTGGTTTTTTCAGGCAGTGTAGAAGACGATATAATACAAGGTACATTCACAGGCAGCGGTGCAATCAACACCAACGGAACCTGGAGTGCGAACGGTAAAAATCAGGAGTTTGGAATGAAAGTGGAAAAAGGAACTCCTATCGACAGCAAAGACCGTATCGCCGAAAAGATCCTGGAAGGAATGAGAAAAGCAAATTCTTACAAAGGATCGGACAGCCGGAACCTGTATCTTTATTATCAGACTGATAAAGAAGACCTCTGCCTGGTATTCGCTCCAAACTAAGATTAGAACTGAAACAAGATGGACACGGAAAAGAAACAATTGGAACTGGACAAACGTTACATACGTATGGCAAGCATATGGGCGGAAAACTCTTATTGCCAGCGTCGTAAGGTAGGAGCTTTGATTGTAAAGGACAAAATGATCATCTCCGACGGATACAACGGTACTCCTTCGGGCTTCGAAAACGTATGCGAGGATGAGAACAACCTGACAAAGCCCTATGTTCTTCATGCGGAAGCAAACGCTATCACCAAGATAGCACGCTCGAACAACAGCAGCGACGGCGCTACAATGTACGTCACCGCCTCACCTTGCATCGAATGTGCAAAATTAATCATACAGGCAGGAATCAAACGAGTAGTCTACTCCGAACATTACCGCCTGGAAGATGGAATAGAACTATTGAAACGGGCAGGAATCGAAGTCATCTATACAGAACTGAACGAAGATTCTTCTCCAAACAAATAATAAGACGAACGTTTTTAAAAAGGAATAGACATGAGTACAAGAAACTCTTCACGTTTTACACCTATCATCATAGCTATCAGCGTGGTAGCCGGTATTCTTATCGGTACGTTTTATGCCAAGCACTTCGCCGGCAACCGTCTGGGAATCATCAACGGTTCTTCCAACAAGCTGAATGCGCTGTTGAGAATCGTAGACGATCAATATGTAGACACTGTAAACATGACCGACCTCGTGGAAAAAGCTATGCCGCAGATTCTGGCAGAACTGGACCCACACTCTACTTACATTCCCGCACAGAATCTTGAAGAAGTCAATTCGGAACTGGAAGGCAGTTTCAGTGGAATCGGTATCCAGTTTACAATACAGAATGATACGATTCATGTGAATGCCGTTATTCAGGGAGGTCCATCCGAGAAAGTGGGACTCATGGCAGGTGACCGGATCGTCAACGTAGACGACAGTCTGTTTGTCGGCAAGAAGCTGAACAACGAACTGGCTATGCGCACGCTGAAGGGTCCTAAAGGATCGCAGGTCAAACTGGGGGTCAAGCGCGTAGGAGAGCCTAAATTACTGGACTTCACCATCACCCGCGGAGACATTCCTCAGAACACTGTGGATGCCGCGTATATGCTGAACGATGATATCGGTTATGTAAAGGTCAGCAAGTTCGGACGTACCAGCCATGTAGAATTGCTGAATGCTCTGGCTCAACTCAACCATAAGAAATGCAAAGGACTGATTATCGACCTTCGCGGCAATACAGGAGGATATATGGAAGCTGCTATCCGCATGGTGAATGAATTCCTGCCCGAAGGCAAACTGATTGTATATACACAAGGACGTAAATATCCGCGTTCGGAAGAATTTGCCAACGGTACGGGCAGCTGCCAGAAAATGCCATTAGTCGTATTGATTGACGAAGGCTCTGCTTCCGCCAGCGAAATCTTTACCGGAGCAATTCAGGACAACGACCGAGGTACAGTGGTAGGACGCCGTTCTTTCGGAAAGGGATTGGTACAACAACCGATCGACTTCAGCGACGGCTCTGCAATCCGTCTGACGATCGCCCGCTACTATACTCCTTCGGGACGCTGTATCCAACGTCCTTACGAAAGTGGTAAAGACAGGAATTATGAACTGGACATATACAACCGCTACGAACATGGTGAGTTCTTCTCACGCGACAGCATCAAACAAAACGAGAACGAACGTTATCTCACCAGCCTGGGACGTACTGTTTATGGCGGTGGTGGCATCATGCCGGACGTATTTGTACCACAGGATACCACCGGAGTCACTTCTTATCTGTCATCCGTAATCAACCGCGGACTGACTCTTCAGTTTACTTTCCAGTACACGGACAACAACCGGAAGAAACTGAGCCAGTACGAAACGGAAGAAGAGTTACTGAACTACCTCCGTCACCAAGGTCTGGTAGAGCAGTTTATCCGCTTCGCCGACACCAAAGGTGTAAAGAGAAGAAACATTCTGATCCAGAAATCATACAAACGTCTGGAAGCGAATATCTATGGCAACATCATCTATAATATGCTGGGACTGGAAGCTTATCTGAAATACTTTAATAAATCGGATGCTACCGTACAGCAAGGTATAGAGCTGCTCGAAAAAGGTGAAGCTTTCCCGAAAGCCCCTGTCGAGACAGAAGAGGAAGTGACGAAAGAAAAGAAAGATGGAAAGAAAAAAAGAACTGCGCAAGCTTATGGCATCACTGAAGATCCAACACGAATCTTCGACTTTGCAGAAGCTGCAATCAGCTAAAATACTTGCCGCCCTCGAAGCCCATCCGGCTTTCAGGGCGGCAACTACTGTATTGCTCTACCATTCGCTCAAAGATGAAGTAGACACACATGCATTTATCCGGAAATGGAGTAATGAGAAACGAATATTGCTCCCGGTAGTTGTCGGCGATGATTTGGAATTACGCCTCTATACCGGTCCCGAAGATATGGCAACCGGCACTTACGGTATTGAAGAGCCTGTTGGAGAAACATTCACAGACTATGCCAGCATAGACTTTATCGCTGTTCCCGGTGTTGCTTTCGATCGGAAAGGAAATCGGCTGGGACGAGGAAAAGGCTATTATGACCGACTGCTTCCACGTATTCCTGCAGCTTACAAAGCAGGTATCTGCTTTCCATTTCAAGTAGTAGAAGAAGTTCCGGCAGAAACATTCGATATCTGCATGGACATAATTATAACAAGTAATGAGGACGAATTATCACACCCACACCACCCGCTGCCTTCATGCGACAGGGAGTGACGAAGAATTTGTTTTAAGCGCCATCAAAGGCGGTTATCAGGAACTTGGTTTCTCTGACCACACTCCGTGGAAATACCACACCGATTATGTATCCGACATCCGGATGACTCCCGAACAGCTACCGGGCTATGTAGAAAGTCTACGCTGGCTGCAAGAAAAATACAAAGACCAGATCAGCATCAAAATCGGACTGGAATGCGAATACTTTCCGGAATATATTCCCTGGCTAAAAGGAATCATCAAAGAGTATCAGCTGGATTATATCATTTTCGGAAACCACCATTTCCATACAGATGAGAAGTTCCCTTATTTCGGACGAAACACCCATACGGTAGATATGCTCGAACTTTATGAAGAAAGTGCAATTGAAGGAATGGAGAGCGGGCTATTTGCTTATCTGGCACACCCCGATCTGTTCATGCGCTCCTATCCCTCATTCGACCGCCATTGCAAACTGATCAGCAGGCATATCTGCCGGACAGCTGCCCGCCTGAATCTGCCTCTGGAATATAATATCGGCTACGAAGATTACAATGATGAACATGGGCTGATCACCATTCCCCACCCTGCTTTCTGGGAAATAGCGGCACACGAAGGCTGTACTGCCATTATCGGAGTGGATGTTCATAGCAACCACTATCTGGAAACTCCGTTCTATTATGACCGGGCAAACGAAACGCTCCGGAAACTGGGAATGAAAGTGACAGACAGGATTCCTTTCCTCAACGAAAAATAATGTTTGTAATAACCGTAGCCCCTACCCTCTGATTCAGAGTACGCACCAACAGTTCCCGCCCCATCATCAGTTCCTGACGAAGGGCAGCAGAGGTGAGATGTACATACAGCGTCTGGTTACGAATATAAAGATTACTGGTATAGCTTGCCGCCGGCCCCAACACCTGCGGCCAGGCATCCAGCAACCGCTGCTCATTCAGAGGAGACTCCAGACTCTCCTGACGCAGGTATTGCTGAATTAGTTTTCCTATCTGTTCGGCATCGTTCCGCTTCATTGTTCAGCCCCCATTTCATTGATGACACCCTGATCTACGCGGAATATTTTATAATCACTGCCTACTTTTTGCAGAATACGGTCCAGATGCTCCCGGTTAGTGTCCGTTATAAATATCTGACCAAAGCTGTCACCGGCTACCAACTTGACAATCTGTTCTACCCGTGAAGCGTCCAGCTTATCAAAGATATCATCCAGCAGCAGCAAAGGAATGGTTCTTCCCGTACGCTTCAGGAAATCAAATTGCGCCAGCTTCAATGCTACCAGATAGGTTTTATTCTGTCCCTGCGAACCTTCCTTCTTGATCGAGAAGTCGCCCAACAGCATATTCAGCTCGTCTTTATGAATCCCCCGCAAAGAGAATCCCATGATCTTATCCCGCTCACGGCTTTGCTTCAGCACTTCCAGCAAAGAAGCATCCCGTGCATGCGAATCGTAGGATAATCCTACCTGTTCTTTATCTTGAGAAATAAAGGAATAGAACGACTGGAAAATAGGTATAAACTCTTCGATGAATGCTTCCCGTTTACGAAAAACAATTTCGCCCGCCTGTGCCATCATCTCCTCCCAAACCAGAAACAACTCTTCCTCTATCGGAAATTCACTTTTCAATAAGGTATTGCGCTGTGCCAATGCCTTATTATAGCGTATCAATGCTTCCAGGTATTCCTTATCATACTGAGAGATCACGACATCCATAAAGCGGCGACGTTCGTCACTTCCTCCGGCTATCAGCTCCGAATCGGCAGGCGAAACCATCACCAGTGGCAGGAAGCCGATATGATCGGAGAAGCGGCTGTATTCTTTCTTATTTCGCTTGAACTGCTTTTTCGAACGGCGCTTCATCCCGCAATAAATCTCCTCCGGTGTACCATCTTCCGCTTCATAAAAGCCTTGAATGACAAAGAAATCCTGCTCGTGCCGAATGTTCTGCGAATCAATCGGATTGCCCGAGCTCTTGCAGAAAGATAAGAAATACACTGCATCCAGCAAATTCGTCTTTCCCATTCCGTTCTGTCCGAAGAAGCAGTTCAGTTTGGCGGAGAATCCGATCTCCACTTGCTCCAGATTCTTATAGTTTAATATGGATATCCGTTTCAGTATCATTGTATACGCGTTAATTTGTTCACAAAAGTAGCAAGTTTTTCGAGGTTTTCGAGCGTAAAACAAAAAAAGATGCCTCTAAATTTCGTTTGTAGATATAAAAAAACTACTTTTGCGAGTCGAATTATCAAACGATGAATAATAACAAAAAGAATCATATAAAAATGGCAGAACAAAAGAATCAGAATGAACATCTGAACGTAGAAGATGCACTGACACAATCGGAAGCATTTCTTGTTAAGTACAAAAACGCAATCATCGGCGGTGTTGTAGCCGTGATTATCATCGTAGCAGGTTTTATCATGTACAAGAACCTCTATGCTGAACCACGTGAAGAAAAGGCACAGGCTGCTCTTTTCAAAGGACAGGAATACTTTGAACAAGATGCTTATGAACAAGCACTGAACGGTGATAGTATTGGTTATGTAGGTTTCCTCAAAGTAGCTGATGAATATAGCGGCACTAAGGCTGCTAATCTGGCAAAAGCTTATGCAGGAATTTGCTACGCACAATTAGGTAAATATGACGAAGCTGTGAAGATGCTTGATGGTTTCAACGGAAACGACCAGATGGTAGCTCCTGCAATCCTCGGTGCAACAGGTAACTGCTACGCACAACTGGGTCAGCTGGACAAAGCCGCTTCTACCCTGATATCTGCAGCAGACAAAGCTGACAATAACTCATTAAGCCCTATCTTCCTGATGCAAGCCGGTGAAATCCTGGTGAAACAAGGAAAGTATGATGATGCCGTTAATGCCTACACTAAGATCAAGGACAAATACTTCCAGTCTTACCAGGCTATGGACATCGACAAGTACATCGAACAGGCTAAATTGATGAAGAAATAATATACCTTATTATATATAATAGAAGGTTAGGCACGGATTACACGGATTTCACGGTTTTTAGTACGCACAATATGTACTAATGCAATTATGCGAAGCTACCGTGAAATCCGTGTAATCCGTGCCTTTTTAAAATCATGTATTTATAACCCACTTTAATTACTACAATTATGGCAACAGCATACCATAACTTATCCGAATACGATTTCAATTCTGTTCCAAACGCTGAAAACATGAAATTCGGCATCGTTGTATCCGAATGGAATTTCAATATCACCGGAGCTTTGCTGAACGGCGCAGTCAGTACATTAAAAAAACACGGAGTAAAAGATGAAAATATTCTGGTAAAAACTGTACCGGGAAGTTTCGAACTGACCTTCGGCGCCAATCAAATGATGGAAAATTGCGATGTGGATGCAATTATTGCAATTGGTTGCGTCATTAAAGGAGATACTCCACATTTTGATTATGTTTGTATGGGAGCGACTCAAGGAATTACCGAATTAAACGCAACTGGCGACATACCAGTCATTTACGGATTAATTACCACTAATACGATGGAACAAGCAGAGGATCGCGCCGGTGGTAAACTGGGTAACAAAGGAGACGAATGTGCAATTTCTGCAATAAAAATGATCGATTTTGTTTGGAGTTTAAATAAATAGTCGTATCTTTGCACCGCAATTGAGAAACAAACCTTCTCAAAAGCAAAAAAGGGCAAATACCAGAGTGGCCAAATGGGGCAGACTGTAAATCTGCTGTCTTT
>OGDN01000795.1_pt1 | contig 59755 bp, 49 predicted proteins | sample 1570271 | NCBI WGS metagenome assembly OGDN01 (sample SAMEA4384481, study PRJEB24528) | human gut metagenome | reverse complement strand
ACGCGCGGCGGTGAATATACATTGTGAAATCGCGTCCGGAATAACGACCAACACATTAAATAGCAAGTATGATTAATAAATAGTTTAACACAAGTTCAAGCCCCGGTAAACACCCGTTCGTGTTTTAGAGAAAAAACCTGCATACCATATTTTGGGTATTCCAATATGGTATGCAGGTTTTATTATTTTCCAATAAAGGGTGTATCAGATTCCATTATTTCTTGTAGATGCGTTTGTCCTTAATCTCAATTTTACCTTCTTTCAGAAGGTGTCCCACAGCACGTTTAAAGGCATTCTTGCTGAGACCGAATTCGCGTTTGATCACTTCTGGTGAGGCTTTGTCATCGAAGGGGAGGACGCCGGCGAATTCTTCGATTATGCTAAGGACGCTCTCGGCATCTTCGTTAATCTGGATGTAGGCTTTCTGACGGTCTGTGACGTTCATCTTGCCATCCTCTTTCACCTCGGAAACGCGAAGGTCGAGGACTTCGCCCGGGCGGTATTTGCCGCTGGCTTCTCTGGCTGGAATCAGGGCGGAATATTTGTCATCAACAGCTACGAAAACACCGAAACGATCGCTGATCTCGTAGACACGGCCTTTTACGGAATCACCTGTTACATATGGGGTTCTGGTAGAAAGGTAATGGTATACCTTCATGGTGGCACAGAGGCGGCTGCTCTTGTCCACATAGAGAGCTACCAGACACTCCTGTCCTTCCCGCACACGGCTGGTCTGCTCATGGTATGGAAGGAGCAGGTCTTTCTCTAAGCCCCAATCCAGGAATGCACCGATCTTGGTTACCTGAAGCACTTTCAGAACAGCAGTCTGTCCAACCTGAAGAAGTGGTTCTCTGGTGGTTGCAATAAGACGGTCCCTGGAATCCTTGTAAATAAATACATCCAGTGCATCGCCCTCTCTGGTTCCTTCCGGAACCTGTTTGGCTGGAAGAAGTACTCTGTCTTCCTGGCCTGCATTTTTATCTTCTGCAAGGTAAACACCGAAATCTACGGTCTTTGCCACAATAAGCTTCTGTTTTTTTCCTATTTCAATCATGGATTCTCCTTAATTCAATTACGGTTAAATATAAAATTTCTCAGTAGTTTCCCAATCTATTGTCCAGTATAGCACACATTTACCGCCACTGTGAACATTAACTTATTGAAGTAAGGAGAAAAAATGCAGAACCCCCATCTGCAAAGTGACTTTCCGGCTCACGCATTGCGGAAGCGGCTCAGGAAATCTTTTGTCAGCAGGTCTTTCGGATTCTCAAACAGTTCCTTCGGCGGTCTGTCTTCTACGATAACGCCATTTGCCATGAAGATTACACGCTTGGAAACATCACGGGCAAATGCCATCTCATGAGTAACGATGATCATGGTCAGGCCTTCGTGTGCAAGGTCTCTCATAACCTCCAGAACCTCGCCTACCATCTGGGGATCCAGTGCGGATGTCGGCTCATCGAAGAGCAGGATTTCCGGCTCCATGGCAAGGGCTCTTGCGATTGCCACACGCTGTTTCTGACCTCCGGAAAGCTGTTTGGGTTTGGCGTTGATGTACGGCGCCATACCTACTTTTTCCAGATAATACAAAGCTTTTTTCTCTGCCTCTTCTTTGCTCTTCTTCAAAACCTTTACCTGACCTACGGTGCAGTTTTTCAGAGCAGTCATGTTGTTAAAAAGGTTAAAATTCTGGAACACCATACCTACCTTTGAACGGTATTCCGGAACGTTTACGTTCTTACTGGTGATGTCAGTTCCATGATAATTGATTTCTCCGGTGGATGGAGTTTCCAGCATATTCAGGCAGCGAAGAAGCGTGGATTTACCAGAACCGGACGGTCCGATAATGCACGTCACATCTCCCGGACTTACGGAAAAATCAATATCTCTCAGTACCTGATTGCTGCCAAATGCTTTTCCCAGATGCTTGACTTCAAGGATTTTTTCACTCATGATCATTTCTCCTCCTTCTTCTTAGGGTAGGAATACAGACCACTTGTGTGAGCCAGTGTATCCGTTGTGGCAAGGTCATAATTCTGCGGACCTTCCATCTTGTGTTCCAGCAGGCGGAGCAGTCTGGAGCATACAAAAGTAAGGATAAAGTACATTACCATAGCGATGGTAAAGGATTCAAAGTAAGTATAATAGGCTCCGGCTACGCCTTTTGTTGTGTAGAAAAGTTCTACAATTCCAATAATGGAAAGAACGCAGGTATCCTTGATATTGATGATCAGGTTGTTGCCAATCTGAGGCATGATGTTGCGCAATGCCTGTGGAAGGATTACGTTCATCATAGTCTGTACATGCGTCATTCCGATTGCTTTTGCAGCTTCTGTCTGACCTTCGTCAACAGAAAGGATTCCGCCTCGGACGGTTTCTGCCATGTAGGCTCCGGTATTGATAGATACTACGAAAAATGCCGCAAACCACATGGACATGTTGATATTGAACAGGTAAGCACTTCCGTAATAGATAAACATGGCCTGTACCATCATTGGGGTGCCGCGGAAAAATTCCACGTAGCATGCCATAATAAATTTGAGAAATCCAACCAGTGTCTTTTTAACGGCGGAGTCCCGTTTATCTACAGGAATTGTTTGAATAATTCCAACTATAAAGCCAATAAGGCACCCTAAAAAGGTGCCTACAATGGCTATGATCATTGTATTTCCGGCTCCTGACAAAAAGGAGGAACCGTATTGCTGGAGCAGATACTGGATCCGGCCCCAGAAGGTTTCAGGAAGCATAGTTTTCTCTCCTATCTCTCTCGACTTTATTTACAAAGACCGTCTGCGAAATATCCTGCAAAGTGAATCTTACAAAATGCAGGAATGATTTTTCAAACAGACTCAAATGCAGCGAAATCACTGTAACCCTTACTCTGACAGCGGCTGTACGGAAATTGCTTCGTCCATCATTTCTTTGTAATCATCCTCTGTCATTTTATCCAGTACGCTGTTCAGGGCATCCAGAAGCTCTGTATTGCCTTTCTGTACGGAAATACCAATGTTGATATCCTCATCTGATACCTCAAAATCTCCGTCTGTGCCAGAGAAATCAAGAAGTTTGAAATCCGGGTAAGCTACGCAGGCAGCCATTCCGGTAGGCATATCAGTTACAACAGCGTCACATTTTCCAGATTCCAGGGCAACCAGCATGGCAGGCGCACTTTCCTGTGCAGGAAGAATGTTTGCGTCCTCAATCTGCGGCAGGCAGGAATCATACCAGATAGTGTTCTGCTGGGAAGTACAGGTAACGCCCTTCAGATCTGCCACACTTTTTGCATCTGCATAATCGCCGTCGCTTTTTACCAGGGTAATAATGGATGCATAGTAGTATGGCTCTGTGAAATCTACCATCTGCTGACGTTCGGATGTAATGGACTGACCTGCGATTACGCAGTCAACTTTTCCAGACTGGACAGCCGGTACCAGGGAATCCCAGTCCAGTTTCACGATTTCCAGATCGTATCCCAGCTCGTCACAGATTTTTTTCGCCATCATAACGTCGTATCCATATGCGTAATCAGAGCTTCCGGAAATGGGAACAGCTCCGTTGGAATCATCTGGCTGTGTCCAGTTGTATGGTGCATAGCTGCACTCCATTGCTACCTTTAATGTTTTCTTCTCTTCTGCCTGTACCATTGTAAGTCCAAGTCCCGGCATTGCTGTCACGGTAACAGCTGCTGCCATAAGACCACTTGTCATTTTTCTCCATAAATAGCTCTTCTTCATTTTTCTTTCCTCCTCTTTGTAAAAAACTCATTAATCACAGCACCACCGATATTTTATCGGTGTGTTTCCTCATTTCGAGGTTGTTTCCCCATTTCCGGGTAAAAAAAATGCAATGGCGGCGTTATCACACTAACGCGCCATTGCGTTGTAGTTCATATTACTCTTGTTTGTGGGAGAAGTCAAGAGGGGGGAGTTGCAGAATTCATGGTTTTTCTCCATATTTCTCTGGCTCACAGATTCTTTTCATCCTTCAACGCACATATTTTTTAACCGTTAAACCAGAAATATCTGCAATTTCCTCAATCGTATACTTGCCCACTTGCAACATTTTGACGGCTGTAGCCATTTGATTTTCCAGTCTTCCAAGCTCAAGTCCTTGCTCAATCAGTTTATCCGACTCTAATTCCAGCACTTTTCCGCCCATAATTTCACCAATTCCTTTCTTTCAGCCTAATCACCCGGAACACCTGCTCTACAGCACTTTCCATATTTTTCTGTGCAGTCTGCGGATCCATGGCTTCTTCCAGAGTGGTCACCTGACGGAGGATTGGGAAAAAAGCGTCGATTCCAGCTTCATTACAAGAGGCAGCATCTTCAGTGACCGAGCCAGAAAAGGCAAGCACTGGCTTTCCATATTTCTTTGCAAGTCTGGCAATTCCGATGGGCGCTTTTCCCATAACGGTCTGGCCATCCAGACGACCTTCACCAGTGATTACGATGTCTGCATTTTTTATCTGATTTTCTATGCCGATTTCTTCCAGGACAATGCTTATACCTGGTTCCAGTTTTCCATGAAGAAAAGTACGGAAGGCAAAGCCAAGGCCTCCGGCTGCTCCGCAGCCTGGGTAGTTTGGATCATAATTAAATTTTCCCAATTGGGTTTTGGAATCTGCAAAATATTCTTCTGTTATCTTTGCATAGTTTTCCATCCACCCGTCCATCAGCTCCACCATCTCCGGTGTTGCGCCTTTCTGGGGGCCGAAGATATAGCTGCAGCCTTTTTCCCCATATAAAGGGTTGTCCACGTCACAGGCAATGCGGAAGCTGCATTCTTTTAATTCCGGAAGCAAATTTTTGCAACTGATGGAGGCAAGCTTTTCCACACCTTCTGCTCCAAATGGCACCTGTTTTCCACTTTTATCCAGAAGCTCTCCTCCCAAAGCCTGAAGCATACCGATTCCACCATCATTCGTTGCACTGCCTCCGATTCCGATGATAAAATTTCGGCAGCCTTTGGAAATGGCGTCTTTTATGACCTCTCCACACCATAGGTTGTAGTGTTTATAGGATTCAGAAGTTCAGGTGGAACCAAAGTGATCCCGGCTGCACCAGCCATTTCTATAATGGCAGTCTTTCCGCACTTTTTCTCATTCTTGTAGCCACGTTTACTTTCTATTATAGAAGTATTTTCTACTACGGAAGCATTCTCTGAAACAGCCATCATCTCTTTTCCCACAAAATCAATTCTACCTGAACCGCCTATATTACGTTTCTCCCAAATTGCATATTCGCAGACAACCGGGGCTCCAAGTGGTCCAGTAACTGTCACATTCTCCAAGCTTCCCCCAAGTCCCTGGGCCAGTGCCCGCACTGTCCCTTCCCCGCCATCTGCCAGCGGATAAACCTTGGTCTTGGCTTCCGAATATACTTTCCGAATGCCTGCTGCGGCAGCTTCACCCGCTTCTATAGAACTCATGCTCCCTTTGAATGAATCAATTGCAATTACTACTTTCATGTTCTTTTCTCCCGTTTTTTCAAATACGATCTACCCTTCTATTTTTTCACTCCACAAATCCATTCCAATTGCAGAACTTCCTTCTTTTATCGTAATTTTATAATCAGAATCCACCTGAATATCATAGCCATATATGCTTTCTTTTCCCACTTCTGCATCTTTTTGATCCGCATAATAGGAAAAACCTACACGGTAGATATCCGGATGCAGGTCAATCTGAACATAACTATATCCCCGTATCCAGTCTTCTTCAAGATTTTTTTCATTGAGCAACAGCTGTGTTGCGTACTGTTCTGCCACATCCCCCTTGCTGGTTCCCATGGCATTTTCTATGGATCTGGCAGCAAAGCCATGTAAAGTCCACGCCGTTATCAAAATCTCCAGAACCACCACAACAGCAATAAGTACCGGGTTCTTTTTTTCCTTGCACATTCTCTTTACTGCAAATCCAAATGCGTATATCACAATCGCCAGATTCACCAGACATGTGATGAGACTTGCTTCCTGTCTATGTTGTTCCCAGAATCCGTCAGGAACCAGGAAAGAACATATTGTGAAAAATATGCCGGTCAGAGTGATTGTAAAAAATCCATAAATTCTTTTGCTTTCCTTATCTTCCCGATTCACCCACAGATAATATCCACTCACAGCAGCTCCCGCGCCAAGAAGCCCGGCAAATAACGCACCGCCAAGGTTTGCATGACCAGAGAATTTAAACACAGCCACAATGAGCAGAATTACCGGTATCGCAAGATAGCCTGCGATTTTATCCTGATGCTGTTGCTGTTTTCGTATTTCTTCCATTGATTGCATCATCTCAGTCACCTCTGCAGACGTGTATTTTTTCTCTGCTTTCTCTCTCTTTTCTGCCATCCCGTTTTTTTCTGCTGCTTCATTCATTTCTACTGTCCCATCTTTTTCTGCTGCCTCATCTTTTTTCACGTTAGCCCCTTCGGTTGTCTGCATTTCTGATCGCATCAGCTCCAAAAGTGATACATCCAGTGCCTCAGCCAATGGTTCCATTGTATTAATATCCGGAAATCCAAGTCCCCGCTCCCAACGGCTGACCGCCTTATCCGTCACTCCGACTTTTCCGGCAAGATCGGCCTGTGTCATATGATGCTCTTTTCTTCTTTCCGAAATAAATGCCCCAAACCTTTTTGCGTCCACTATATGATATCCTCCATAATTCTTTTGCGTTACTCTCTTATATACACTAAAATGTGGATTTTCGTCAATCGACGATTTGTTTACCTGGAAAAAAACGAAAAATTTTCTATAACTCTCTTGTATGTATTGACATTTTGATATCTAAATGATATCATATTTATATCTCGTAAAAGATAATTTTCATTATCAGGAGGATTGCTATGAAAGAAAAAGTTTTGGACAACAAGAAAAATGGTATGGGAATGATGGTGCTGTTTATTCTGCTCTATGCCGTGGCCGCAGCCGCTGTAATATTCGGCGCAGCCTTCGAACAGATTCCCCTTATGGTCATCGGTATCATCTGGGCTTCACTTGGATGGATCCCGTTCCTTGGCCTTAAAGTGCTGAAGCCGCAGGAAGCCCTTGTACTCACCTTATTCGGCAAATATGTGGGAACTTTAAAGAATGACGGTTTCTATTGGGTAAATCCTTTTTGTACAGCTGTAAACCCGGCTGCAAAGACGAGACTGAACCAGAGCGGTGACGTAGATGGAGGAAATGCCGCCAAATCCGTTCTCACACTGGCCACCGGAACTTCCGCTTCCACAAGCAGTACATATGTAAACAAAAAGATTTCCCTGAAGATCATGACCTTAAATAACAACCGTCAGAAGATCAACGACTGCCTGGGAAATCCGGTAGAAATCGGAATTGCCGTTATGTGGCGTGTAACAGATACTGCGAAAGCTGTTTTCAACGTAGATAACTATAAGGAATATCTTTCCTTGCAGTGTGACAGCGCGCTACGAAATATCGTGAGAATTTACCCTTATGACGTAGCACCCAATGTAGATACCACTGGGGATGGTGTAGCAGATGAGGGAAGTCTTCGCGGTTCCAGTGAAATCGTAGCCGGACGCATCCGTGATGAAATCCAGCAGAAAGTAGCAGATGCCGGTCTGGAAATTATTGAAGCCCGCATCACCTACCTTGCTTATGCACCTGAGATTGCAGCGGTTATGCTGCAGAGACAGCAGGCTTCCGCTATCATCGACGCAAGAAAGATGATCGTAGACGGTGCTGTTGGTATGGTAGAAATGGCATTAGAGCGATTGAATGAAAATAATGTGGTAGAACTTGACGAGGAGCGGAAGGCTGCCATGGTTTCCAATCTTCTCGTAGTGCTGTGCGGCAATCACGATGCCCAGCCGGTGGTTAATTCCGGCAGTCTGTACTAATGGCTGAAACCAGAGATACCCGGCCTAAGAAACAGATCCCGCTCAGGCTTTCTGCCAAGCTTTATGACCAGATTGCAGCCTGGGCGGAGGATGATTTCCGCTCCGTAAACGGGCAGATTGAATATCTGCTCACCGAATGTGTCCGCCAGCGCAAGAAAAATGGGAAATACGTTTCCGACACGATGGATAAACCGCCGGAACTGGATATCTCATGATTTCCAGCATAAAAAGCCCTTCTACTTGCCAAACCCACTATCGACAATTATAAAACAATACAAATTTTTCACATTTTAAACAAATCAGGGAGTACAGATGTTATAACAACAGTGCTGTACTCCCCGCTTTTATCTATTCGTGCACAGAGGGTAATGACTTTCTGAATGCTCTGAACACCAATTCTGTTTTGTATGGTATTTAACGCTTATAATTATAATTGTTAAGCTTATTTTCTTCGTTCTTTGTGTTAATTTATCTTTTGTATTTTAGTATTTCTATAATTCTATAAAATGATATATTACTTGCAATTTGCTTTCTCTATATGTATTTTTCTGTTTCGTTTTTCTATTTTGTTTTTCTATTACGTTTTTCTGATGCATTTTATATTTCATGTTTTCTGAGAGTATTTCTACAGCCATTCTTATGTATGAATGGTTCTGTCAATCACATACACAGCCTCTGCTTTATCGCGGTGATGTCTTTCTCATGTTTGTTCACGTAAAATAAAAGTCTTTCCTGCGTTTCCCATCTCTTTTGTTGTTCTTCCAGCTTTTGTAAAAGATTGGAATGATTCTCTGCTACAACCTGAAGCTTCCAGTCTGTAGTGTTCTCCACATGAAGCCAGAGTTCTTTTACACTTCTTTGCAATTCTGATACTGATGCATCCAATTCACATACATGCTTGTCTACGCTGCGCAAGTTCGCTTCCAGATTCTCAAAGCGGCTCTTGGTTTCGCTTTCGAAGTTGTCAACGCGAGTTTCTAAGCTGTCAAAGCGGCTTTCCAACTTGTCGAAACGGCTTTCCAACTTGTCGAAGCGGCTTTCCAAATTATCGAAACGGCTTTCCAACTTGTCGAAACGGCTTTCCAAATTCCCAATCCGTGTCTCAATGGGCACCAGCAATCCTGCAATCGCCTGTAGATCTTCTTTCGTCAACATTTCTTTCACCTCCCGTATATTTAAGATAAAAAAAGTATATCAGCAAAATAATATAAAAACAACACTTGAAGTACATTTTGTTCTGTGTTATAATCACGCCACACATGATTTGCAGCAACACATTTCAGAACAGGAAAAAAGTCCACTGTCTGGGAATCCCCAAGGCAACGGACTTTAAAGCTTCTACTCACCTAATCTATATTTTCTATTACTTTCATATTCTTACCAACTGTGGAAATTTCACCAACACCCCATCTTTTTATTCCCAAGGTGCCTTTACGACTTCCTTCGCTTCAAACAGGTGCTTCATCCAGTCACCGGCAAGCTGAATCCAGCTCTCACATTCTGCCTGGATTCCATAGCCATTGGGGCATGCTGTTTCTGCAGTGGCAAGTCCCAGACCATGACTGCCCACTGGATAAATATGCAATTCTGCCGGAATATCCAGAGCGTGAAGTGCCTGGAAAAACAGCAGGGAGTTCTCTACCGGTACAGTATCATCCGGTGCTGTATGCCACAGGAAAGTCGACGGGGTATCCTTCGTAACATTATATTCCAGGGACAGGAATCTGCGTTTCTCTTCATCTGCATAATCCTCTCTCAGAACGCTTTCAAAAGAACCCTTATGTGCTTTCTCGCCAGAAGTGATTACCGGATAGCTGAGCATAAGCCCATTGGGGCGAAACTTTTCGGAGTCCATGCCCAAAGCTTCTGCAACAAAGGGCTTGTTCCAGAATACACCAAGGCTTGCCGCCAGATGTCCACCAGCAGAAGAACCCTGGATTACGATCTTCTCTGTATCAATATGCCATTTTTCTGCATTTTCACGGAGCATTGCAACTGCTGTAGCCAGCTGAAGAAGCGCCTCCGGGAAACGTGCCGGAGCAACGCTGTAGCGCAAAATCGCAGCATGATAGCCCATTGCCATAAATCTGACGGCAAGAGCTTCTGCCTCTCTGTCAGAAGTCATCTGATAGCCGCCGCCAGGACAGATCAGCACAACCGGTCTTTTTCTCTCCGGATCGATTTCAGGTGAATTGTCCAGGAAATATGTAAATAAATTTGCTTTAAACTCAGAATCTTTTAATTGAATCTCTATTTTTTCGTGAATCATTTCGCGAACCTCCTGTTGTATATATTTCGTTCATTTTATAATGTCAGGAATAACCAGCTTATCCCCTAAAGCATGTTTGGAAAAAAGCTTTCTGTAAGACGTACGTCACAATTTTGGCGTGCAGTTTGCAATAATGCTTTTTCAAACAGGCTCTAATGCCATAATAATTTTCTTCCTATAAGAAATCAATACCTAAATAAAATTGACACCTGCTTTTTCAAACACGCTCTAGTTCCCCATCTTCTTCCTGTCATACATCTCCCTGAACTCCGTAGGCGTACAATTATTCATCAGCTTAAACATCCGAAGAAACGCCGACAGACTGGAAAACCCTGACTTAAATGCCACCTCCGTCACACTCACTCCCGGATCCTGCAGCAACGTTTTTGCAAATTCAATTCTCTTCTGATTCAAATACTTATAAAAAGTAGAATCTGTATACTGCTTAAACAACCTGGAAAAATGATACTTACTGAATCCTGCCTGGGAAGCCACTCCCTCCAGGCTCAAATCTTCCGCAAAATGATTGTTAATATAATCTGTAACCAGGATAAACTTCTCCACATATTCCTTCTGCCTGCTGTTTGCTCCGTTTTCTTTCTGCTGTCCCGCTACAGTATGTGCATTTACACGCTGTCTTCCAACGCATGTAAGAATCTCAAGGAATTTCGAAATAATCATAGTTTCCAGATAGGGAGACTCACCGAAATATTCCTCTTTGATTTCCAGCATAAGCGTTTTTACTTTTTCATAAATCTGCGGATACCCCTCCGGTGTAATCAAAGTAGCCGGGGTTATAATCATAGTAAGCAAGTTCAGCTCCTTGGTAGAAATATTGTTCAGACACGGCTGAAAAATAATCCGCTCTCCGCTTTCCGGAGCAAAAAGCTCATGAAGCATACACGGACCGATAATCAGCACATCCCCCTCACGCAGATTGTATTCCTTTCCACCGCACAGTGCCTTATAGCCATTTACGATTGGCATAAGTACCTCGAAGGAGGTATGCCAGTGCGGTGGGTAATTCTCGTATTCATCATTATAATAGAGACAAACCTGCTCATCCTCCCGGAAATCTACTGTTTCATGTATTCCACTAAGCTTATGTATCATTTCCCCATGCTCCTTCCCTGTATATTCTTATTATAATGCTCCTGAGTTTCACCCTTTTACCAGAGCATGTTTGAATTTTCCCAACATATATCATTTTCCGACGGTCAGTATCAAATATTGTCATTTAGTTCTCAAATATTGCGTTTTTCAATATGTTTGTATTGTATCAAATGTTTCTTTTTTTATCAATATATAGCCAAATTTATATTTTAAATCTAAATAAGTATCGTTTATCTTTGTATATATTGCATAATTTTCTATGTTTTAAATTATATACTTTGACATGTACTTGTTTTTGTACAATTTTAGATAGCAATAATTGATAGTAAACAAACAAGAATTAGAAAGAAAACCCAGGCAATCTCTGCTATAGTAAGAATTACCAAATACGAGATCTAAATTTTTAAAAGGAGGTTCAATATGAACAAGAAACGAGCACTTTCAATATTAATGGCTGCAGCAATGGCAGCTGGAACACTGGTTACATCTGTACCGGTTTATGCTGATGATGTTGAAGAAATCACATGGATGTTCTGGGATGACCTGGAAGCTACGGAAGATCTTATTTCCAAAGGTTACAAAGATGTCATTGATCGTTTCAACGAAGAGTACGATGGCAAATATCACGTAACTCCGATCACCACCAACCTGGAAGAGTATGATGGCAAGCTGAACGCACTGATCGCAGCCGGACAGACACCGGACGTTTACATCTGTAACCCTGGTCCAAACATGGACGTATATGTAAATGCAGGCGCAGCAGCTGATCTTACCGATATCCTTGAGAATCAGGAAGCAGACTGGTACGCATCCTTTACAGATGGTATCTTCGAGAGAATGACCTATGACGGAAAGATCATGGCAGTTCCTACCAACTTCGCAGCAGCCTGCGTTTACTACAACACAGAGATGTTCGCAGATGCCGGAGTTGAAGTTCCTACCACATACGACGAACTGATCGCTGCATGCCAGAAGCTTCAGGATGCTGGCTACACACCAATCTCCTGCTCCGCAGGTACCGCATGGTGCTTATCCATGATCGCTGGTTATCTGTGTGACCGCCAGGGCGTTGACCTCGCAGCTATCGCAGACCATACCGCTAACTGGACAGACGAGAACTGTATCGAAGCAGGCACCAAATTAAAAGACCTTTCCCAGTATTTCCAGGCTACAGCAGCCGGAGATTCCAACGACCAGGCTACAGCAGCTTTCTATAACGGCGAAGCAGCTATGCTGGTTCAGGGTTCCTGGGCAATCGCACAGATCAATGGTAACAACCCAGACTTTGAGTCCAAATGTGGTGTATTCCAGTTCCCTGGAATTGACGGTGCAAATGACCCGAACCGTATGATCGTTAAGACAGACAACCTGCTTATGAGCTCCACAACAGAGCATCAGGACGCAGCCATCGCTCTTATGAAGATGTTCACAGACGAGACAGCTCAGAAATACACAGCAGAAATCGGCGGCAAGTTCCCTATCATCAAAGACCTTGAAATCGACTACGACAAAGCTCCTGCACAGCTGAAATACGTTCAGGATATCATGGCCAAAGCAACTGGTACATTCGGATTCTACAATGAGTCCCTTGCATCTGTAGAAGCTGGTGACTGCTTTGATAACGCAATGGTTGACATCTTCCTTGGAAACCAGACACCTGAAGAAGCATTCCAGACCGTACAGACATTCTATGAGGAGAACGTTTGGGAATAAATCCTCCCTTATAAAAAATAAGTTATAAACCCAGGCACATGGCTGCCGCGGAACGGACTAAGGCATGTTCCGCGGCAGTCTTTTTACTAAAAAGGTTATCGCCAGTCAGCGAGCCCACCAAAATCAATACAATACTCATGCAGACAACGGCTTATTCTTTGCTATCATTCGGTTTTCTTTAGTAGTAAAACCGCACACATTTGACGGAAGGAGATATTATGGATAAAATTCTGCGCGACAAAAAAGCCATTTTCGTATTTATCGCCCCGGCGCTGATCATGTTCCTTCTGGTCCTGATCATCCCGACGATACAAATGGTTTACTACTCACTCTGCGATTACGCAGCACTTACACCCCCTGAATTTGTGGGATTAAAAAACTATAAGAAACTGTTTTTCGGTGATGCCACATTCCGTATTGCCCTGAAAAACTCCATCTTTTTCATGATCTTTTCAGCAGTCACACAGCAGATCTTCGGTCTTTTACTTGCTGTTATGCTCACCAACATCCCGAAAGGCCGCAACATTTTCAAGAACATTTATTATCTTCCATGCGTACTTTCCTCAGCAGCACTTGGACTTCTCTGGTCCTTCCTTTTCAATCCGAGAATTGGTATCAACAATCTGCTTGCAAAATTCGGCATTGAAGGACCTCTGTGGCTGATGGACTCTACCGGATTTATTGTACTTCCCATGTGGGTTATCGCATTTGTTGCCCTGTGGCAGTACCTTGGTCAGAACATGATGCTTTATATGGCACAGATCACCGGAATTTCCCGTGACATTTATGAAGCTTCCTATATAGACGGTGCGTCAAAGGTAAAAGCATTCCGCTACATTACCCTTCCGCTGATCAAACCAATGATGATTACTTCCCTTTCCCTGAACTGTATTGGTTCCCTGAAATTCTTCGACCTGGTTTACAACATGACCCAGGGTGGTCCGAACCACAGAACAGAAGTCCTTGCAACTGAGCTTTACGCAGAAGGTTTCAACTATTTCAAATATGGCTACGCCAGCGCCATTTCCGTGGTGCTCCTGGTGCTCTGCCTGCTGGTAACTCTTCTGGTAAAGAAAGTCATCAAAGTCGAAACTTACGAGTCATAAGGAGGTGGGAAAATGAGCAACGTAAAAGTAAAAGCTACAAAAAAGCCGGTAAAACCGGTAATCGTAGTGGTTTATATCCTGCTGGTGATCCTGGCAGTTGTTTATCTGGCACCACTTCTGTGGATGTTATCCGTATCTTTGAAAGATAACGCTGGCGTTATGTCAGCACCATTTTCCCTGCCGGATGTGTTCCATTTCGAAAACTATCAGCAGGCCTGGCAGATGGGAAAACTTGGTACTGCGCTGGTAAACTCTGTTCTGGTCTGCGGTGTCACGCTGATCGTCAGCCTGTTCTTCGGCGCTATGGCCGCTTTCGCCATCGCCAGAATGCGCTGGAAATTATCAGAATTTATGCACACCTTCTTCCTCATCGGAATGATGGTTCCAGTACATTGTGTTCTGATTCCTCTTTTTGTAAGATTTGCAAAGCTTGGCCTTACCAATTCACAGGGCGGACTAATGATTCCTTACATCACTTTTTCCCTGCCAATGACCATTTTCCTGCTTACCGGATTTTTCCGTTCCATGCCAGGAGAAATGTTCGAGGCTGCTGCCATTGACGGCTGCGGAATCTACGGATGCTTTTTCCGGATCGCACTGCCACTTTGCAGAACCGGTTTCTTCGTATCCGGTCTGATGACCTTCATCAACAACTGGAACGAGCTGCTTCTTGCCATGGTATTTATCTCTGATCCTATGAAAAAGACACTGCCGGTTACACTGACCTATTTCGTTGGTCCTTACGCAACCAACTATGTGCAGATGTTTGCTGCGATCATTATCGCAATCGCACCTACCGTTGTTGTTTACTCACTGTTCAGTAACCAGATCGTAGAAGGTCTTACCACAGGTGCAGTAAAAGGATGATATGCAGCCCGAAAACTCACACTCGCTTTACAACGTAACCTGCTATTTGTGGGTCACAAACCTTATATGGCTCAATGTTTTACAGTCACCATGAATTCGCAACAAGGAGAAACATTATGGATAGAAAAAAGGCTAGAAAAAAAGCGACCGAACTGGTCAGCCAGATGACCTTAGAGGAAAAAGCAAGTCAGCTACGCTATGACGCACCTGCAATCAAGCGGCTTGGCATCCCCGCCTACAACTGGTGGAATGAAGCGCTCCACGGAGTTGCCCGCGCCGGACAGGCCACAATTTTCCCGCAGGCAATTGGACTTGGCGCCACTTTTGACACCGAACTTCTGGGACAAATTGCAGATACCATTGCTACCGAAGGTCGTGCCAAATACAATGCATATTCCCAGGAAGAAGACCGTGACATTTACAAAGGTCTTACCTTCTGGTCGCCAAACGTAAATATTTTCCGTGATCCAAGATGGGGACGGGGACATGAAACTTACGGTGAAGATCCTTACCTTACGAAAGAGTTGGGAGTCTCTTTTGTAAAAGGGCTCCAGGGCGATGGCAAAGTTATGAAAGCCGCTGCCTGCGCCAAGCACTTTGCAGTCCATTCCGGTCCGGAGGCCATCCGCCATGAATTTGACGCAATCGCAACTCCGAAGGATATGGAAGAAACTTACCTCCCAGCATTTGAAGCTTTAACCAGAGAAGCGGACGTGGAAGGCTTCATGGGTGCCTACAATCGCACCAACGGAGAGCCCTGCTGCGGAAGTCCTTCCCTTCAGAAAATACTTCGCGGCGACTGGGGCTTCCAGGGATATTTCGTTTCCGACTGCTGGGCCATCAAGGATTTCCACGAGCATCATATGGTAACCAGCACCCCGGCAGAGTCGGCTGCATTAGCACTGAACAATGGCTGCGATCTGAACTGCGGAAACACTTATCTTCACATTTTGAAAGCTTATGAAAAAGGACTGATCTCCGAGGATACCATCACGGAATCCGCCATCCGCCTTTTCACTACCAGATATCTGCTGGGATTATTTGAAGAAACGGAATACGACAAAATTCCTTATTCTGAGGTGGAGTCACCTGCCCATCTGGCACTTTCCCAAAAAGCTGCTGAAGAAAGCTTTGTACTTCTGAAAAACAATGGGATCCTGCCTTTGAACAAAGAGAAGATCAAAACAGTTGGAATCGTTGGACCAAATGCAGACAGCCGTAAGGCTCTGGTAGGCAATTATCACGGTACAGCTTCCCGCTACTGCACGATCCAGGAAGGTATTCAGGATTACCTTGGAGATGATGTACGTGTGCTTGCCTCTGTAGGATGTGACCTTTTCCGCGACCGCACCGAGCATCTTGCTTTTACTCAGGACAGACTTGCGGAAGCGAAAATCATTGCAGAAAACAGCGATATCGTAATTCTCTGCGTGGGGCTTGATGAAACACTGGAAGGTGAAGAAGGAGATACCGGAAACAGCTATGCTTCCGGTGACAAAGAGACCTTGCAGCTTCCACAGGTTCAGCTGGATCTGATGGAAGCCATGGCTGAATCCGGCAAACCGGTTGTTCTTTGCTTGATGGCAGGAAGTGACATTGATCTTTCTTATGCAGAAGAACATTTTGATGCAGTGATGGTTCTGTGGTACCCAGGTGCTGAAGGTGGAAAAGCCGCCGCAAGAGTACTGTTCGGAGATGTCTCCCCATCCGGCAAATTACCAGTGACCTTCTACAATACCCTGGAAGAGCTTCCGGATTTTACAGATTATGCCATGAAGGGACGTACTTACCGCTATATGGAGAATAAGGCGCAGTTCCCATTTGGATATGGATTGACTTATGGAAAGGTAGTAGTGACAGATGCAGTTGTCAGTGAAAACAGCGCAGCCGACACAAATGGTACAAGTGTTTCCGGCAAGGCAGGTTTCGAAAGCGGCACTAATACCACAGCAGCACCAGTTACAATCCAGGCCACTGTCACCAACCAGGGCGCAATTGATACCCGGGATGTGGTTCAGCTTTACATAAAGAATGCAGATTCTTCTCTGGCCGTTCCAAACCCGGAGCTTGCTGCTTTCACTCCTGTTTTCCTGAAAGCAGGCGAAACAAAAACCGTCACACTTTCCATTGCTCCAAAAGCCTTCACCGTAGTAGATGAAACTGGAGCAAGAACAGAGGACGGCAGCCACTTCCATATTTACGTTGGCTGTACACAGCCGGACAAGAGAAGTATGGAACTTGCAGGTGTGAAACCAGTGGAAATTGAATATAGTAAATAATCTTTATAAGGCGAACGACTATCTTAGTCGTTCGTCTTATATTTTTCCTCCTTTAAAAGCATCGAATATTAAGTAACCGCCATTCATACCTATCTCAAGGTACAAACAGCGGTCACGCAATTCATCTCAGTTTTCACTCAATATTTTCCTGTCCATAATAAGCATTTGCACCATGTTTTCTATAGTAATGCTTATCCTGAAGCTCCTGCGGAGCAGGTTTCACATTCGGATTGATCAGCTCACAGCGGGAAGCCATCTTGGCAACCTCTTCCAGAACTACTGCATTATGCACTGCCTCGTGCGCATCCTTGCCCCATGTGAAAGGACCATGATTCTTGCAAAGAACAGCCGGAACAGCCTCATAATCTCTCTTCTTGAAATAGTCGGCAATGAGAATACCAGTATTCTTCTCATAAGCTTCCGCAATCTCACTCTTATCCAGATTACGGACGCATGGAACCTCACCGTAAATATAATCAGCATGAGTGGTTCCATAGCATGGAATTGCGCGGCCGGCCTGTGCCCAGCTGGTAGCCCAGGAGGAATGCGTATGTACGATTCCACCGATCTTCGGGAAAGCATTGTACAGAACTACATGAGTCGGAGTATCAGATGATGGGTTATATTTACCTTCTACTTTATTACCTTCCAGGTCTACAACTACCATATCTTCCGGTGTCAGTTTCTCATATTCCACACCACTTGGCTTGATTACGAAAAGACCTTTTTCACGATCAATTCCACTTACATTTCCCCAGGTAAAAGTAACCAGGCCGTATTTCGGCAGGTCCATATTTGCTTTGTAAACTTCTTCTTTTAATTTTTCAAGCATAGCTGTATCCTCCTTTTTATACATGCAAATATCTTATATTTTTCATAAAAACTTGTATCTTATAGTTTTCATAACATTTCATCACTCATAAAGCGGAATCTCATAGCCCCAGGATTTCCTGATTCCATCCATAATCTCCATCACACGCACAGTCTCATCATGAGGCATTTCCGGGCATTCCTTTTCGCCCTGTGCGATTGCTCTGGCGCAGGCCTCAACCTCATACTCATAGCCTGTGATCTGTGCCGGAGGCAAATAAGCTGCAACCTCCTTATGCTCCTTGTCAAACACTGTGATTTTCTCCGGATTATTAATATTCTGCACCTGAATATAACCTTTGGTTCCAAAAATACTTCCCATTCTGTCAGAAATTTCACGGGCACCACACTGCAAGGTAGCCATGCGGTCGCCTTCAAATACCATAGCAATCGTATCCAGCATATCCACACCTTCACGGAAAATAGCAGTTGCCTGTACATCCTTCAACTTATCCCCAAGAACCATGCTTGCGAAATTAATGGTATAAACACCAACATCCAGAAGCGCACCGCCTGCCAGCTCCGGCTTACGGATACGTTCCACCTCACTGATGGCATAGTTCAGATTGGCTGTAACAGCTGTCACCTCACCGATCACACCGCTTGAAATAATATCATCGATCATCTTTCTGGATGGCATATATCTGGTCCAGATTGCCTCTGTGATCAGCAGGTTTTTCTCTTTCGCCAGGGCAAAAAGCTTTCTTGCCTGGTCTGCATTTACAGTAAACGCCTTTTCACAAAGCACATTTTTTCCTGCCTCCAGGCACATCTTTGCATGAAGATAATGATGGGAATGAGGGGTTGCAATATAAACCAGATCCACCTGCGGGTCTGCAAGCATTTCCTCATAAGAGCCATAAGCCTTGGAAAAACCGTATTTCTCGGCAAAAGCCTGCGCCCGTTCAAAGCTTCTGGCTGCCACTGCGTAATTCTCCACATCCTTCATTCCAGCTACCGTTTTCGCCATCTGAACTGCAATTCCTCCAGCTCCAAGTATTCCAATTTTCATTTATGTAAACCGCCTTTCTAATAAAATCTCCTGCTTCGCTGTTCTCAGCTGACTTTCCCGTATGGAGATGTCGCTAAAGCGATACGGTTATTTCGCTCACATGATATTCATATAGTCTTATCTCATGCAGACATAAACTCTACAATCGCATAAGGTTCGCCATTTTCCGCGGAAAGCGCAACCGTAACCTTTCCCGCTTCCAGCTTCACTGCCGGATAAAAAACGTCTCCAAGCAGTGCCTGCTTCTTATATTCTGCCCTCATCTGGCGGATTTCAAAGCCTTCTGGCAGATAGTCTGCCCCCATGCGGATATACTGGCAATTATTAACATGGTGATGGGTGTCCAGATGATGTTTCTGTATTGCAAAAGGCTCCTGGGCTTCCATCCCTTCCGGAAGGGCAATCTTACGGGGCGCATAATCCATCTCCAGCTTTTCATCCAGTTCGTATCCTCTGGTGTCTTCGTCTGTAAGTCTGGCCGGCAGACCGGTCTCTGTATCAATATTGGTCCAGATACTGTTTGCATAGGATAAAAGCTCTCCATCTTCTGTTTTCAGAGTGAAGTTACGCATTCCAAGAAAGCCTTTGAAGCCATATGGCGCCGTTGATGCCACAACCGTCTCTCCCAATCCCGGATATCGGTTCACCACAATCTGCCAGGATGACAATACCCAGGCTCTCTGGCGTTCCTCCAGCGCCTCCATTCCCTGCCCTATATTCTCAGATTGAAAGGTGCAGCAATCCTGATAATAATTCTGAATTCCAGGAAGAGTCAGGCAACCATCTTCGCCTATTTCACTGTATCTGACACGGCCTTTAAAACTGTAACTCATGTTATGTCAATCTCCATTCTAGAGCCTGTTTAAAAAATCATTCCCGCAATCTGCACGCCCCACTTTGTGGGAGATTTTGCAGAAAGCCTTTTTCAAACACGCTCTATTTTCTTGTCCGCAAATTTTACTTCATTATATAACAAATCCAGCAATAAAGATATGAAAATGTAGATTTTTTTTGTGAAAATCCCCTTGATTCTGCACCCTTTACCATGTACAATAAAGGTATAAATAAAAACAGCAAACGCTTATATATGTCCATAATCTGGTTGGACGTTTCTACCAACTACCCTAATAGTTGTCTATAAGCTGCATGCGAAGAGGTATGTAGGTATGGCATTTTCCGGGTGGTTTTTTTATTGCTGAATCAGCCCGAAATCACATTTTGCATGTTTCCGGCAGTACGTTCTCAGCCGCAAACTATCCCGGAACTTTACTTTACCTCGCCTCTGGCAGAAAGGATGGTCTGATATGAAAAAAGATTTGTTTGCTTTGAAAGGTACAATTTGTTACAGCAAGAATCAGAAAGAACTTGTTTTTGCAGAAAACTCTTATGCAGTCTGTGAAAACGGGCTCTGTGCCGGTGTTTTTTCCCAGCTTCCAGAGGAATATAAAGATATTCCTGTAAAAGACATGGGTGATCGACTGATCATCCCAGGATTCACCGACCTTCATCTGCATGCTCCCCAGTACGCTTACCGCGGAACCGGCATGGATCTAGAGCTGCTGGACTGGCTGAACACCATCACTTTCCCGCAGGAAGCCAAGTACGCTGACCTGTCCTATGCGAAAAAGGCTTACTCCATTTTCGTGGATGACTTAAAGCACAGCTTCACCACCAGAGCCTGCATTTTCGCCACCTTGCACCGTCCGGCAACGGAGCTTCTCATGGACATGCTGGAGGAAAGCGGCCTGACAACTATGGTTGGAAAAGTAAATATGGATCGCAACGGAGCACCGGAGCTTCAGGAGAAAAGTGCACAGGCTTCTGCACAGGATACACGCCAGTGGCTGGAAGAAATCAAGGGACGTTACGACCACACCTACCCGATCCTTACCCCACGTTTTACCCCATCCTGTACGGATGAGCTGATGACCGAGCTGGGAAAAATCCAGCGGGAATACCACATTCCAATTCAGTCTCATCTGTCTGAAAATTTCGGGGAAATTGCATGGGTAAAGGAGCTTTGTCCCACAAGCAGATTTTATGGGGATGCGTATGATATGTTTGGATTGTTTGGAACGAAACCTGCAGCAAATGAAGAAGTCTCCAATCCTGCTTCTGCAAGCAGCAATACATGCCCTACTATCATGGCCCACTGTGTTCATTCCACAGATGAGGAAATCCAGATGATCAAAGACCAGGGTGTTTACATCGCCCATTGCCCGGAATCCAACACCGACATTGCTTCCGGAATCGCTCCCATCCGCCGTTATCTTGACATGGGACTTCACGTAGGTCTTGGAACTGATGTTGCCGGTGGATTTTCCCTTTCCATGTTCCGCGCAATTGCCGATGCCATCCAGGTTTCCAAGCTCCGCTGGCGCCTGATGGACCAGACCCAGGCCCCGGTTACTCTGGAAGAAGCTTTTTACATGGCCACGATCGGTGGTGGCTCCTTCTTCGGAAAAGTCGGCAGCTTCGAAAAAGGCTATGAATTCGACGCCATGATCCTGGACGACAGCAATATCCGTCATCCTCAGGAAATCTCCACCCGTGACAGACTGGAAAGGCTTGTTTATCTGTCCGACGACCGCAATTTGGTTGGGAAATATGTACAGGGACGGAAAGTAATTTAAATTTCAGATTTTCAAAATTACGCTTTGATATTTTCTTAAATAATGGTAATCTAGAGCGTATTTGAAAAAGGCTTTCTGCAAGATGTGCGTCACAATTTGCGGGAAATTTCGCTCGGATGAGGGCGCCGTAGCGGGCTACGGCAACCGAATTCGGGTGAAATCTCCCGCAAAGTGGGGCGTACAGATTGCGGGAATAATTTTTCAAACACGCTCTAGTCAATATGGCGGTTACTTAATATTCGCTGTCCCCAGATACTCCCGTATCCGCGCCTCATTCATATTCTCCCCGATCACGATCACGACTTCCTGGCCTGCGGAAATGGGCCTTAGGGAAAATTCTTTACGGGTGGCGTTTAATTCCAGCCAGTTATTGTCGGCGGACACTTTCTGAGCGGAGCCCGAATTCATTTTTTCGTTTTCGGTTACCGCGGCAGCATTTTCTTCTAATTTCACAAAGCCCTTAATTCGGAAAACATCCCCACATTCCGGATCATCCAGAATCTGATGCGCTGCTTTCTCCAACTGTGTCTCGGAAATCTTCAGCTCCATAAAATACAATGACTGGAACCCTTCTTTCTCATCAAAACACTGTTTCTCAAAATCTTCCATCACATACCCGCTGTTGAAAATCCGCTGAAAATCCTCATCTGTAAACGTTTCCCAATCCTTATTCAGTATCTCATTTTCCGTAAAACGTCGTTTACATTTCACACTTTCCAGTGCGCGATTCAGATGTTTCACAGTTCCACTAATCTCTTCCTCAGATGCCTCCTGGCTCTTGCTCAGAACAATACAACCTGCATCAGCTGCCTCTGAAGCCAGAATATACTCTGCCTGTGGCTGCAGCTTCTCCTCCAGTCTGGCATCCAGAATGGTGATCACATTTCCAATCTGATACCACTTATCCAACGGCTCTTCATAAAGGGCATCGAAAAACTCATCCACATCAAAAATCCCGGAAGGCTCAATGAGAACCCGGTCATATCCGCACATTCCCATTGCGATCAGCTTGGTCTTGAAACGTCTTCTGTGGCAGTCCGCATCACATCCACCTGAAACCATTTCCAGCTCGCAGTTCTCCCCTTCCAGGTCATGAAGCAGCATCATGTCCACATTCACTGCACCAAAATCATTCTCCAGAATTCCAATATTCTGCCCCTGGCTCATCAGCCATGCAGCATATTTCTTTATGAAAGTCGTTTTTCCCGAACCAAGAAAGCCTGTAATCAAATCAACTTTAACCATTTTATAATCTTCAACCTCATTTTTCAATATAAAGCTGGCCTGGAACCTGTTGCCGACCGCTTCGAAGCGACTGGCTCCGCCATGTTTTTCGCAAAGTTTTTTCATGGAAAGAATGCCGATTCCTTCCTGTTTGTTTTGCCGTTTTTTTGAGTAAATTTTCCCATTTTCCTGGAATAATATTCCGTCAAAAGAATTGTCTACCGTAATCAGAAGCATGTCGTGTTTCTTCTCCGTAGCAACTTCAATAAAGCGTTTTCCGTCATACTGACCGGCGGCAGTCACCGCATTATCCAGGGCATTGCCCAGAATCGTACAAAAATCAGTGTCCGGAATAGCAATATCTTTCAGATAGCAGCATACGGAAAACTCGATATTTTTCGCCCTGGCAATACAGCCGTAATGATAAAGGACGCCGTCTGCCGCGGCGTTTCCTGTATATGGAATTGTTACTTTTCCCATCTCTTCCAGTTCCAGATCATCACAATATCCCCGCAAGCCCTCCATATCATTTTTATCAAGAAAACCTTTAATAGCAGCTACCTGATGACGGAAATTATGGCGTGCTTCACGTTCTGCCAGAACCTGCTCCGTGAGCGCATGATAGTAACCTTTCTGCTGATCGATCTGCCGGTTCAGTTCTTTTTCATTTAGAAAATGCTGCTGATCATAAGACACCGCAAAGCAAATCAGCAATGTGGCGACGCCGATCAGACATTTACTCAACATTTGTGGAAAAGTGGTAGTGTAGACATCCACTCCTTCTGAAAAAATACTGGAAAAAAACATGGCAATAGGAATGAACCATAAGGTCTCCCAATAATTTTGGCATTCAATTTCAAGGAATGGTGTTACGGTATAACGGAGCAGGCTGCTAAGCAGCGGATATAGAAGCGCATACACTACAATTGCAATTGCGCTGGTTTCTGCAATTCCAATCGCATTTCCCTGCATTCCCAAAAGTGAACTGACATAAGCTCCGATTGACAGTGCAATCATGACAATATCTGCCACAATTCCAAATACAAACAAATGCACCTTGGTGTATCCAGGGACAAGCCAGATATTTACAGCAGCCATTACAATACAGAAAGCAATAAGATTTATCTTATAAAACGGCACGTCAATTTTCCGGTAATTTCCCACCCACATGCAGATTCCGAAGTCCACAGCCAGACCAATTGCATAGATTACAGTCAGTCTGATCCTGTCTTTATCTGAGATTTTTTCGTGAAACGGAACAATTCGCAGGATCAGAGTGGGGACATGAGCCAGGATACAGAGAAGACTTACAATCGCGATTATAATTGTATTTTCCATATATTTTTACCTCGTTTTAAAGTACTCCATGGGACGGTCCGCCTCTCCGTTTTTCTTCTCCATCCTCTTTAACTCCGGCAATATAGTCAGCAGCATTGTAACAAAACAAAGGCTTCCGCCAATTACATTAGATACCGGCTCTGCCAGGAATACTCCGTGAGTTCCCATTTTAAACACGTAGGGAAGCAGGTATGTCAACGGAACTACAATAAAAACTTTTCTCAAAAGCGAGAAGAAAATGGCCTGTTTTTTCTTATTTAAAGACTTGAAAACAGTCTGTCCAATGTATTGCAGATCCATAAAAATAAAGGCTGCAAAGTAGGTTTTCAATGCCGGAACTGCATCCTTTATCAAGAGCTTATCGGAGCTGAAAATGGCAATCAGATAATCCGGGACAAAGATAATCACGCTCCACATTACTGCTGTATAAACCAGAACCATTACTGCCAGAGTGACCATTGCCTTGCGGACAAGCTTCGGTCTTTTTGCCCCGTAATTGTAGCTCAGGATAGGTGATGTGCCTTCATTTATAGCATAAATCGGCGTCTCTACCATCTGACGGACACTGGATACGATAGTCATAACAGATATGTAAACATCCCCTCCGGTAACCCCCAGAACATTGTTGCAGCAGATAGTTACCAGACTGTTTGTCAGCTGCATAATGAAGCCTGCAGTACCAAGACTGACAATGTTTTTTGCATTCTCTTTGCAGCTTTTCAGCTCTGTTTTTTTCAAAAGACGAGCTTTCATTTCCGCTCTTTTTTCAAGAAAAAGAAGTACATAAGCAGCTGATAGGAACTGGGAAAGAACAGTCGCAATGGCTGCTCCTTTGATTCCGAAACCAAGCACAAAAATGAATAATGGATCCAGGATCAGATTGGCAACTGCACCGATTGCTACAGAAAACATACCAGTTGTCGCGTATCCCTGTGCATTGATAAACGGGTTCATTCCTGTGGCGATCATGGATGGAATCGTTCCGATCAGGTAGATCATCATGTAGGGATATGCATAAACCAAAGCATCCTCAGATGCTCCAAAAAGTACCAGCAGATGTCTTGCAAAAAGCATACCAGCTATCATCAGAATGATCCCGCTTCCGCACACCATAGTAAAGGAAGTGTTCATCACTTCCTGCGCTTTCTGGTTGTCTTTCATACCTCTGTTTATAGAAAAAACAGGAGCGCCGCCACTGCCAAACAGATTTGCAAAGGCAGTGATAATCACGATTAACGGGAAACATAAACCGACTGCGCCAAGCGCTGTAGTTCCCACTTCAGGGATTCTGGCGATATAGATTCTGTCTACAATATTATATAAAAGACTGAGTATCTGTGCCACCAGCATGGGGATTGCAGCGCTGAAAATGTTTCTGGTTACCGTACCATTTTCAAAATCAATTCGTTTCATTTTGTTTCACAGCTTTCTTTTTATTTGATATTTTTATTTCATATTTTCATTTCCAGTTTATGACTTTCTTTCAGGCTTATAACACTCTTTCTGTTTTATTTTCGAGGTTAATTTCAGCATAATTCATCATTCCAGGTTAAAATCCTCTGTACTTTACCCTTAATTTCTACGCCCAGATCATAGACTACATTACTCAGAACATACTCTCCATCATTGACAAAAATCTCGATCAAATTAGGATCCACGAAAATTTCCAAATCAGCTTTTTCACCTGCATCCGGAATCTGGCAATGCAGTTTTTTACTGTCTGTGTGAGGAAATACTCTTGTTCTGTCAGTACATATTGTTCTGCCTTTCATGGAGATCTGATATCCTCCGATGTCCAGACAGTCGCCGTTTTGGAGGGTTGTTTTTATGCAGAATGGGTTACTGCTGCGCAGGGCATCCTGGCTGGAAAGTGATCTGGAAAGGCCCTTTCGCACGTTTGGATGAACCCGAAAACAAACCTGTCCATTCTCAATTTCTACTACACGCGGCAGGCTCATCATACCGTTCCAAATTACCCGTTCTTCCGTTAGCAACTGACTTTTATCACTCTTTTTCAGATGATTTTTATCTGTTGACTGTGTGATTTTTTCTCTCTCATTTTCTTCTCTATCACTATTTTGTTCAAAAAATACAGCAGCTTTACTACTTTTCATTCCAGTCACAGCCTCTGGCATGCGGATCCAACCAATCATAACTCTTCTGCCATCCTTATCCAGATTGGTCTGCTGGGCGTAGAAGTCACCGCCGTAATCAATCAGCGAGTAGTTATCCTCCAGCTCCAGCCTGCCGGTTTCTGTATCAAAATCGGCAAGACAATAACCGGAAACAGCCTCATATTCTATCTTATCCCCACACCTGACAGGAGTCACCGGACAGCCTGTAAATATACGTTGTCCATCCACCTCAAACATATCCGGACACTCGATCACATATCCGTAATTCTTCATTCTGCACTGGGAAAGATAGCTCCAGTTTTCTCCGTCCTTGCTGGAATACAGAATTACTCTGCCGATTTCATGTTTGTATGTACTGCCAAGAATCATATAATAAACGCCATTTTCTTCCCATACTTTCGGATCTCTGGTATCCATGGAATCAGCAGTTTCATCATCTCTGATTACCGGAATGATCTGCTTTTTCCCATTCCAGTTATCGAAGTGAAAACCGTCTTCTGATATGATCATAACCTGGCTTTCCTCGTATTCTCCATCTGCCACATGGATATTTTCATCCTGTTCTTTCAGATAGCGATTTGCAGTATAATAGAGGTACATTTTCCCATCTTTCTCCACTGCACTTCCAGAGAAAACTCCGTTTCGGTCGTAATCCTTTGTTGGAAACAGGGCTATTTTCTCATGGCTCCAATGTACCAGATCATCGCTTACCGCATGTCCCCAATACATGGTTCCCCACATAGGTGCATAGGGAAAATGCTGATAAAAAAGATGATATCTGCCTTTAAAATATATAAATCCATTTGGATCATTGATCCAGTTTTCCGGTGCTTTTAAGTGTAAAAAATCCTGTCTCATGATATAATTTCTCCTGAAATTGTTTGAACTTTATGAGTTTATTTTGCACATTACGTGGAAAAATGTCAAGAGAAAAGGGACTATAACAGATGAATGTCACTTCATACGCAACGTGCATCTATTACAGTCCCTTATATATTCTCTTGTTACATTAATTTGAACCGCCTATTGCTTTTTCGATGTTTGAAGATCCAGCTTTCTTTGAAAACCTCCCCATAACACAAACAAATATTACATCTTCTTTATTACAATCTTTTTGCTTATGCCTCGTTTTACAAAAACCGTTTTGTAGCTCTTTACCTTTTTCCTTGGGACGTAAACTTTCATCCTGGATGGAGTGCCTTTGAAGGCATTGAAGCCTACGTATTTGGCTTTCAGGCGGGAGGTGTAGATTCTCATTTCGTTTAACTTTTTGCAACTATAAAAGCTTTGTTTTCCGATCGCTTTTACTGAACCGCCAATTTGTACGTAAGAGAGTTTCGTGCACTTATAAAAGGCATAGCTCTTAATCTGGATTACATTGTTTCCTATGATAGCCTTTTTCAGGTATTTATTGCTCTTGAATGCTTTGGAGGCTATTGAGGTTACTTTGTAATTCGCGCCCTTTAGGTTTACGCTGTCTGGAATTGTGACAGTGCTTACTTTTTTCTTTATCGGTTTTATATATTCTACCGTGTCGGTGGCGGTAACTTTATAATATCCGTTTGTCGCCGGATGTTTCACTGTTGTGCCCACTTTATATCCAGTCGGCGCAGGTGTGTTCGCCGGTGTCGCCGCTGGCACCGGTGTATTTGTCGGCGTTGCTGTTGGCACCGGCGTATTCGTTGGCATTGGCACTGGCGTGTTCGTCGGTGTTGCCGTTGGCACCGGTGTGTTCATTGGCACTGGTGTGTTTGTCGGTACCGGTGTGTTCGTTGGCGTTGCCGTTGGCACTGGCGTGTTCGTTGGTACTGGTGTGTTTGTCGGCACTGGTGTGTTCGTCGGCGTTGCCGTTGGCACCGGTGTGTTCGTTGGTACTGGTGTGTTTGTCGGCACTGGCGTGTTTGTTGGCGTTGCCGTTGGCACCGGCGTATTCGTTGGTACTGGTGTGTTTGTTGGTACCGGTGTGTTCGTTGGCACTGGCGTGTTCGTTGGTACTGGTGTGTTTGTCGGTGTTGCCGTTGGCACCGGCGTATTCGTTGGCGTTGCTGTTGGCACCAGCGTATTCGTCGGCGTTGCCGTTGGCACCGGCGTATTCGTCGGCGTTGCCGTTGGCACCGGCGTATTCGTTGGCGTCGCCGTTGGCACCGGTGTGTTTGTCGGCGTCGCCGTCGCCGTTGGCACCGGCGCATTTGTCGGTGTCGCCGTTGGCACCGGCGTGTTTGTCGGTGTTGCCGTTGGCACCGGCGTATTCGTTGGCACTGGCGTATTCGTTGGCGTTGCCGTCGGCACCGGCGTATTCGTAGGCGTTACCGTTGGCACCAGCGTATTCGTCGGTGTCGCCGTTGACACTGGCGTATTCGTCGGTGTTGCCGTTGGCACCGGCGTATTCGTTGGCGTTGCCGTTGGCACCGGTGTGTTCGTTGGCGTTGCCGTTGGCACCGGCGTGTTTGTCGGCGTTGCCGTTGGCACCGGCGTATTCGTCGGTAAAACAACCAACTTCGGAATTTCTTCTTCGCGCTTGCTCTGGCACACCGTACAGGTATATGTCTTAATTCCTGTACTTGAAGTGGTAGCCTCTTTCGTTATAACTCCGGCATCCCAGGTATGCGTATGCTCAGTTTCCCCGGAACCACCTTGCGTTTCATCGTAAAAAACAACTGTAACCGTATATGTTATCTTCGTTACACCATCTGGTGCTGTCAGAACATACTGTACCGGATTTGTAAAATCATGAGATCTTCCACTGGTAAACTCATCTGCTACCGCTGTTCCTGTACCAGAACCATAATCAATATTCGGTGCCAGCCTGGTAACATCAGTTCCTTTTGGCAACCGCAGCGTAATCTTACGGTTCTCATTATCAATTTCCCCAACAACATCCTCTTTTAACTGGGAATTAAACGCCTTGTTAAGTACAAAACTATAAAATCTTGCCTCATTAGAAGCCGTCACTATAATTTTTATTGTGACCGGCAAAACTGCCTTTGTTCCTGTATCCACAATTTTATATTGTGACTCATAAATTCCCACTGATGCAGTGACAGTTCCGGAAAAAGTAAAGTATTTACTTCCATAAGAGCCTCCGCCAGGAACCGCAAAGACAGTTAAACCAGCCGGTAAATTCTCAGAAACAACCTGAGTTTCATACTTACCACTTCCACCTGTAACAAAGCCTGAATATATCCACTGCTCTTTTCCAGTTCCTGTAACCGCGTACAGCTCAGTATCTGTAATCGCCAATGGTTCTGTTACGCTCATTGTTCCAAGCACAGCGATCACGGCACCATATTCTCCCGGCAGCTTATCAGTCACATAAGCAATAAGATCTTTTCCATTATCTGATGACTCTGTTATTCTGCCATTATCAATCACTGCCGATGAACCGCTTCCACTTCCAAGCGCCAAATGTATTCCATAAGTATTCAGATCACCCACTGTAATAACCGGCGATACTTTTCCATTGCTATATGTAATCTGAAGCTTCACTCCGGTCAGATCGAGTTTATCTCCAGCTACATAATTAAGTTTCTCAGGAGCTGCAAGCATAGTCAAGGCCGCTGGTGCATTCGCTGCAACTGTAATCGCCCACGGTATTTTTGCTCCAAAGTAATCAAAAGTAACCTGAGTATCCGATGTTTTCAGTGGGCCTGTTTTGTCATAGGTAAATCCACTGTAAATATAAGCTGCACGACCACCAATCGTTGCATACATACTGGCTCTGGATGGATTGAATACATCTCCTTCCACATAAGATTTCTTCGGCTGTCCTGATATTACAATGCTGCTGATATCACTGGTTTTCGGCGCAACAACTTCCATTGAATAAGCAACCTGTTTGCCCTTATATTCTACATAAACATGAGTAGTTCCTTCAGCAGAACTGTCAAAGCCGCTTATCATATCGGCTGTAATCTCAGAATAAGTTGTACCATTTATCAAAAGCCTGCCCCAATACCAAGGTTTTTCTCCCACGTAGCAGGAAGTCCAGTTGTTTTTTACCTCCAATGAAATAATCTCCGGATTCTCCACCCGCTCTGGCAAACCATCCTCTGAAATCTTCCAGTCAGTTCCAAACTCCCAGCCCACGTAAGATTTGGAATCTTTCATCTGTGCCTCTGTGAGAAGTCCACCTGTTCCAATGGAAGCATCAGTTCCGCCGACAAGATTCCCCTCTCCACTCTTTCCATAACAGTTCAGCACATGTCCGCTTAAACCGTAAGAAGAGCTGAGTACATTATCAGCAGCAGTTCCACACATCTGTCCTACACGGTTGTTCGCCGCAGTTACTGTGATTTTTCCTGCATGGAGGCATTCTTTGAGCACACCGCCCATGCCCCCAAACTTCTGAATTTCTCCCGCAATTCCGCCCACATAGACCGGATATTCGTTTCCGTTTGTCTGGGTAACACGAATCGTACCGGTGCTGACACACTTGCTTATAGTACCTATATTCAGACCTGCAATTCCACCTACCCAGCTTTTCATAGGAGCCATTGTCAAATTAACATTCAGCTTTGATGTGCAGCCAAAAATAATTCCGGCAAGTGCATTTTCACCTGCAATTCCGCCAAATTCCGGATATACAACAGCTCCGTTTCCGCCCATATATCCGCTGATTATTCCTGTCACCATACAATCTTCAATATTTCCTTCATTGTACTGTGTGATGACTCCCTGCACGTTCTGCATATCATCATCAAAATCTGCAACTACGCGCAGATTCCTGATTTTTCCCTGATTCATGGCTATCAAAGGCTTCTTCAATCCATAGATCGTATGTCCGTTTCCGTCCAGCGTTCCACCAAAATAAGAGATGGTAAAATTAATTCTTCCCTGTGTCTGAATATCTGAGGTCAGCTGATAATATGCACCCTGATTTTCCTCGATCAAATTCAGATCATCCAAAGAATCGATCTGATAAGGACTGCTGCTTGTACCATTTCCGCCAGCCGGTTTCACAGATGAAGTCCGGCTTCCTATTACACGATAAACAATTCCGCTTTCCCCATCAGATGGGACTGTAAATTTTCCATTCTTCAGTTTCACAAGGATCGCGGAAGCTGCCGGAATGGAATATTTTGAGCCACTGTCTCCGGAAAATATCGGAAATGCAGATGCCTTTTTTGCAGCTATCCGATCGCCTGGAAAACTGTATACACCAGAAGCTTCTCCTGCTGCCACAGCTGTATAAAAATCTGAAAGAAGTGTTTTAAACGGAATTCCTGTTACCTTCTCCAGATAAGCTTCACAGGTAAGGGAGGAAGCTTCTACTGTATAAAATTTCGGCAACACAGCCATAGGCTCATAGCTTCCTGCCATACGGTCAATTACGTATCTGACAAACAGGTATGGCATTCCATAGTCCTGGGCAATATCATCGCGATAACTCTTATACATCAAGGAAGAGCCGTTACGAATAGCGGTACTTCCTGCAATTCCGTTCATCCAGCCATTTGTGTCCGTACCGCCCCACAGATAATCCATAACCGTTACTGCAAGTCCTTCGTTTATCCACGTATATTTTTCGGAGGCATTGAATTTTGTTTTCAGCCAGAATACTGCATGCTGTCCCTCGTGAACCAGCAGACCGTTTCTTCTTGTCATTTCACCGGAGACATAGGATGCTGCCGCCGGAGTGTTGATATGGATTGCTGTAATTCCCTCATCATACTGAAACTGACCACTTGCGCCGCTTAAGGTTTCCAGCACAATAGAGAGCTTGCCGGATCCATCTTCCCAGGGAAGATCGCCTCCTGCCAGTGTTTTCAGGATTTGATAGGGCTGTCTGTCATAAATACTCGCCATGTCTGATGCTATGAGAGATGTTTTTCCAGCGGCATCATAATCCGCTTTCATATTTTTGTCCATCCAGATATAGCAATGTTCACCAATCCCAATGCATATATAGGTCTTGCCGCTGCCATTGCTTCTATAAATATATTTTTCTTCTCCTATTGCATAAGTGGTAGTCGCTGCCTGGACGGATATACCATCGTCAGTCTCATCTGCTGATGTAATGGACGAAATAGCGCTTTTTTCATTCAGCGCAGTGACTGAGCGGGTGCTTCCTGCATTCAGCCCGGCCAGGCTTTGAGCTGCGGGAAGCTCACTTCCACTTGAAACTGACGCAGTACTTCCACTGTCATCAAAGATCAGTGTGCCTGTACTCCTCGAATCAGATGTATCCGTATTAATAATCACTGCATACTCCCCAGTAAGTGTTTCCCCGGCCTTTCCCTCTGTCACTGCAGCAAAAACATTTACAACGTCCAGTATTCCCAGAAGCAGAAGACAGATTCCCACACACAGACCAATGGATTTTCTTTTTTTCATACACTCCTCCTGTAAAAAATTTCCTTTCCTACAGTTTACCATTTTTACATTCTGTACACTATGTTTTTTTCTGCACTTTTCTGATTAATTTCAACAAAAAATGGGGCGAATGTATCGTTTCCGCTGATACATCGCCCCATTTATTTTCTTATTAAATTACTCTTCCTCAAACTCCAGATCCTTACGGCTCATCTCCTCAATCAGCTCTCTCTTCACCTCAAAAAGCTTCGGAGAAAGATCCACATAAACCTTCTGTGGGTTGGAGAATCGTCTGGACTCGTCCCAGAGAGTGCTCTGTTCCTTCTGGCAGATTGCGCGAAGTTCCATTACTGACGGAGACGTATAAACGCGTTTTCCCTCCTTAATAACCGGAACCAGAAGCTCACGAACCTCGTAAGTGCCGCCCAGAATCTTAGTTTTTTTCCAGGTGTCAACCGGGTCAAATACTACCATAGTTTCATCTGGGTTCAGCTTCTCATCAGCAAGACAGATCAAATCAGCTTTAATCTTGCCTGTGGACTTGCTGTAAATACGATATACTGTCTTATTTCCAGGGTTTGTTACCTTAGCGGTGTTCTCAGAAAGCTTGATCTTCGGAACAAATTCACCTGTCTCAGGATTTTTCACTGCTGCCAGCTTGTATACACCACCAAATGCCGGGTTATCATTGGAAGTGATCAGACGTGTTCCAACGCCCCAGGAATTGATCTTGGCATCCTGGGCTTTCAGGCTCTCAATCAGATATTCGTCAAGGTCACTGGATGCGGAAATGGTCGCATCATCAAAACCAGCTGCCGATAACATTTTATATGCCTCTTTGGAAAGGTAAGCAAGGTCACCGCTGTCGATACGGATACCATATTTTTTCAGCTGGATTCCCTCCTCCCGCATTTCCTCAAATACACGGATTGCATTGGGAACACCGGATTTCAGCACGTCGTAAGTGTCTACCAGAAGGATACATGCATCCGGGTACATTCTTGCGTATGTCTTGAATGCAGTGTATTCATCCGGGAAGCTCATGATCCAGGAATGTGCATGAGTTCCAAGTACCGGCACGTCAAACATCTGACCAGTAAGCACACAGGATGTTCCGACACAACCACCGATCACAGCTGCACGGGCTCCAAAAATACCGGCATCCGGTCCCTGGGCACGGCGAAGACCGAACTCCATGATTCCATCACCTTTCGCCGCATAGCAGACACGTGCTGCCTTGGTAGCGATCAGGCTCTGATGGTTCATAATGTTCAAAATCGCAGTTTCCACAAGCTGAGCTTCCATAATCGGTGCTACCACTTTCACCATTGGCTCTCTAGGGAAAATAACAGTGCCTTCCGGGATGGCATAAATGTCTCCGGTAAAATGGAAAGAGCGAAGATATTCCAGAAAATCTTCCTCAAAAATGGAAAGACCGCGAAGATATTCAATGTCTGCGTCTGTAAATCTCAGATTCTCAATATATTCAATTACCTGCTCCAGTCCTGCACAGATAGCAAAACCGCCTCCGCATGGGTTATCACGGTAAAACATGTCAAATACGACAGTCTGGTCAGTTGAGTTCTTAAAATACCCCTGCATCATGGTAAGTTCATAGAGATCCGTGAGCAGAGTCAGGTTATTTGCTCTCATGTTTATTCTCCTTATTAATGAGGCCAGTCTGAGAATCAATTACCTGAATAATTTTCAACAGGCTCCAGACAGGCTGTTTAATTATAAAAATTTTATACGGTAACCATAGACTCACAGGAACAAAGCGAAGTAATTTCTTATAAAGTAAAAAAGTTTCTGGCACTACTACCTTAGAGTGTGTCGAAAAAACTCCAAAAGCTTCCCGCCAGCGACCTATGCGATTCCGTATATTTTGCTTGATTATAACACATTCATCTCAAAATGCACAGGAAAAAGAAAAGCGAAATCTTAATTTTTCCCCGAAAAATCAAGGCTTCACAGAAATTGAATAAATTTTTAAAAAAATTTGAAAAAAGGGGTTGACTTTTATATATGCATTGATATATAATACAACATGTCGCAAGCGAGAAACGACTTGCTAAGACACATAGGGCTATCGCCAAATGGTAAGGCAACGGACTCTGACTCCGTCATTTCAAGGTTCGAATCCTTGTAGCCCTGCTAAGTGGAGCACCTCAGATGAGGTGCTTTTTTCGTATTATGAAATTTCCGGAAGCCGCGTATTTACTGGCTTTGCAGGACTTTTAAAATTTTTTTCTGAAACGCTTTTTCGTGGCTCTGAAAGGCGATTTTTTCCTTATTTGGCTTACTGATTTTTACTACATTTTCGGTGGTTTTCAGATGTGATAGGTTAATTTTGGAACGATTATAGGTCAATTTAAAATGACGTTGCTGCCAAAAGGTGCTGAAAACAGGAAAAATGAAGAAAATCGGCTAAAAATCGACAAAATTCTACTTTTTCTACCTTTTGCACAAAAAATTATGTTTACTTTTGTGATATTTTCGTCTCATAATCAAGACAGTTTCCACACTTCAAGTGCACAAATCCATTTTAGTACTCCCACCGCTTATTCTTCTGTCCGAAGGCGAACCTTAATTGACTTACTTGGTCAGTTATATTTCGGCGTTTGCCTCACAGCCCTCGGATAATGTTCAAATAATCCTGTCTCTGGTCTACGACAGCATATATAATAACTTCCTTTCGGGCTTCATTAACTTTATAAAATACAAGGTCTTTTTCAAGAATCAATACCTTATAGCCCTGACGCTTTAATACCAGGTATCTTGGATCAATTCCAAGATCTGGATTTTCTCCCAGCTGTCGTATACGATCTTCTATTTCGTCTAACTTTTTCAATGCCACATCATTGCCGAAATTTTGTGCAATATATAATACAATCTTTCGCAGACCAGCATCTGCGGTATCAGTACGAACAACATTGTATTTCAAACTCAGCCCTCCTGCAGCATAGCACGTAAATCATCAAAGGTTTCACTGATTGGCGCAACGCGACCATTCTTTACATCATCTTCTGCTTCAGTAAGGATTTCAAGCAATTCTATTCTTGATTTCATGTTCTTGTACTCTTCATAGGACAGAGACACTGTATCGCCTCTTCCATTTACAGTTATGATAACAGCTTCTTTTCCCTCACGGCACTGCTTTGAGATTTCATTATAATGATTTCTTAAATCCGCTGATGGTCTGATAGTTTCCTGCATAGCAAACATAATACGCACCTCCTGTTGTTATATATGAAAATTATATCATTTAATGTCTATACTTTCAACTTCTTAGTCAATTCCATTCATAAATTTTAGAATTCTTCATTTGTTCTAGCACCCCAAAAGGGGATGTCGATTAATACCTCATTTCGACATCCCCAGTAGTAATTGAACATAGAATTTTCTCTTCTTCTCTTACATCACAACTTTTTTGTCTCCACGGAAATCAGCCTTAGACACTTCTATAACTTTTTCTATAACATGGCTTCCGTAACATTTCTTATACTGCCCTTTTACTTTATTTTCTGCTCCCTTGTCTGAGTAAGCCCACACATCCTCTTCAAAGTCGTAAGCTGCGTTTATAGGGTAATATGGTGGTATTCGATTGATCTTTACTCGAAAATATTTTTTGTTCTCTTCTCCATCACTTTTAGCTCATTTCCTATACTCCCAATCAACCCGCGCATAGTCCAGATAGCGTTCAGCCTCTTTTATCATTCTCTAGCGCCTTTGCCCTGTACCGCTGATCTGCTGATATACAGGTGCTTTCCTTTCTCTGATATATTTGAACGTGAAAAAAGGGGATGTGAAAAAACTCGATTGAGTTTTTTCACATCCCCAAAAAATGTTCGAAAATTACCCCTGGTATATCAGAAGTTCCTGTACTGCTTCTTTTCGAAGTTTCTCCTCTTCTACTGTCCTCTGTTTTCTTTCTTTATCCATGTAGCAAACTTCATATACAACTGGATTAAAAGATGTGACTTTCATATAAGCAGTGAGTGATAACGGAATAGATGCTACATCTTCTTCCAGATAATGGTCTCCAAGCTCACGGAGAATATCTGCGATTTTATCAATGTCTTCTGTATTTCCAACTTCTACCGTAAACGGTTCACGGTCATACAGTTCTTCATCGTTTTCAATATATTCCATTCCCGGGACACAGGAGATGTCTATTGACTCAATATTCTGCAGGAGTAAAAATGAACCGTTATGATATACTACTTTAAATCCAAAGCAGCACGGATCCTTTGGCTCAAGGGAAATTTCAAATTCATAATCATCCCCGTCGTAAACAACATCCACAAACGGGATCATAAAATTGTATACACGATCATACAGATATATCCGACTGCATATCTTCCACTGCGTTCTGTCAGTACCATCTTGCTTCGTTCAAGTTTAAATCCATTTTTGCCTTTCGTATATGTGCAGGTAATACCTGTTCCTTCATCGTCAGCACTTGAAAAATACAATTTCTTTCCATAAGAAAATCTGTAGATGAGATATCTTGACGATTTCGCAACCTGTTTGTAACGTCCGGAAACTTTTTGATACAATACCGTATTAAGTGTATTGTCATTATGCTTTTCCATATAGGTTCTGCCATTTGATTTGAACGTCCGCGATGATGCCTGCACCGTTGTCGTCCTGACATTGGTTATCGCAAAACATCCCAGAACCATAAACAATAACAACAGACATAGTTTCAAATGCTTCCTCTTTGTGTTTTTCATTTTCTTTTTTCTTTTTCGTATTCTTTCAGTTCTTTCAGAGCCTTCTCACCCTGTGGGTAAAGAATGATGATATTAAAGATCGTCATCAGTCCGATTCCAACATCACCAAGATCCCACACAAATGTATATGCTGCAAGGCCGCCGATGAACAGCATCACAAGCGCCAGTACTTTGTATGCAGTCTGTGAAGCCCAGTTATCTCCGAAAAGATATGCAACATTGCATCTCGCATAAAAAAGGATGCCCAGAAACGTCGAAAAACTGAATAAAAACAGCGTCGCCGCAATAAAGATCACACCAAAACGGCCAAGATGATGTTCCATTGCTGTCTGCAGAAGATCCATTCCGGAAAGTCCTGTAACTTTTTCTTCCGGCGCAAGCAGCATGATAAATGCTGTACAGCTGCAGATCACGATCGTATCCACAAATACCCCGAGCGCCTGTACCAATCCGGCTTTGACCGGCTGATCACATTCTGCCGCTGCTGCCGCACACGGAGCAGATCCGGAACCTGCTTCATTCGAAAACAGTCCACGTTTGATTCCATTCATTAGGACTGCGCCAAAACCGCCGGCTGCTGCCTGTCGGAATCCAAATGCTTCCTCAAAAATTCTTGCAAAAACACCCGGCAAACTTCCAAGATTCATCACAATGATCAGAATCGTGATTGCAAAATAGCATACCGCCATGACCGGCACTACCATATCTAGGATCTTAACTGTCGCATCTTTACGAAGCACTATCACAGCAGCCACAGCAACAAGTACTACCGTCATATAGATCGGCGGAATGGAAAATGCATTTTTAAATGAAGAAACAACAGAATTGCTGATCACTTGACTGATACCGCACCAGCAGATCAGACCGGAGATTGCAAACAACACAGAAATCACCACTTTGTTTCTCTTTTTCTTCTGTTTTTCTTCTACATATGCATGAATATAATACGCCGGACCGCCGCGGTAACCTCCGTACAGCGGATCTTTTTCTTTATAAAGCTGTGCCAGTGTCGCTTCAATAAAAGCTGTTGATGAACCGATAATTGCCGTCACCCACATCCAGAAAACCGCACCGGCGCCGCCTGCCGAAATTGCCGCAACAACACCGACCAGATTTCCCATACCGACACGAGTTGCCGTCGAAACGATCAGTGTCTGAAATGAAGACAGACTGTTTTTTTCTTGTTTCTTCTCAACCAGTGCCTGCACCATATCCGGGAACAGGCGAATCGGCAGAAAACGCGTCCGAACCGTAAAATAAATTCCTGTAGGAATCAGTAATATAATCAGAAGCGAAATCCCCAGAGTGCTGCCGCCCGGCAGTGGAATCTGCACCAGATCTCCCCACAGAAAACTATATACTTTCTCAATCAGAGTAACTATCATACTTTAAACCCTCTTCCATACTCACAACATCCGGGATACATGCTGCTCACGTCATCTACAACAGCCTGATTCCCGGACAGATACCATAATAGTATAGCCCATATTAACCCTTAAACGCAAGTACTTTTAGGGTTTAAAGTCAAAAACTTTAAATAATTAAATCTTTCACCTTACCAAAACTGTTCACATATATCCAGTGTAAACTTTCTTGCTTCCTCTACCGCCATATTCATATCCGCCGGCGAAACTCTTCCTTTTAATAAAATCACATCATCTTATTTGTCGTTGAAAATAAATAGTTTATTTACTGGCAATCAAGCTTTCAACTATGTTTGAAGCCTACAGCATCGTTTAACATGGAATTTCATCAAGTATTGTTTGCATTATCTAAATACCATTGGTTCACTGGTAACATTCCGCGAGGTGTTTTTTGTGAACAAAGTTCACAGAAAACCCGAGAGTTGCGGCGCGGGGACTTATTTCACATCCCCTTTTTTCTTATTACTACATCTTTTAAATTTCCAGCAGTTCTTCACTTTTACAGCCGATTTCTCTTGCCAGACTTAACACATCAATCGCCCTTGTATGGTTGATATCCCTCTGACGCTGTTCAAAAAGCTGGATCTGACGAAGTGCCACACCACTCCTCTTTGCCAGCTCGCTCTGGGACAGACCGGATAACATCCGAAGCCGCTTCAAATTGGTTTCCACATAGTACTGATCCCATTTTTCATTTATGGTTTCTACAAATCTGGAAATATCCATTTCGTGATAAACTGGATACATGTTTAAAATCTCTTCGATTGAGACCGCATGATAGATTTTCATGAAGCTTCGCCCTGTGTACCATTGATAATAGGCCAGTGCCCAACCACACCAGTACTCCGGAGATTTATCCAGATACATTTCATCTTCCAGTTCTGGAATCAACAGACCTGATTTCCGAATTACTTCTTTTACCAGTTCACACCCGGTCTTTCCTGCCACATAAGTCGGATTTCCTGTCTGAAACTGCATTGACACATCCGATACCAGAAACATCTCATAAAACTGATTCGGAGAAAACTCATACGTATTTACCGCATAATCCATCATATCTCCAAGTATTTTTTGTGCATTATTCAAATAATCTTCAGAATAAGCGTGGATCATCATTTTCCATTTCCTCTCGCATAATATCCAATATAAACAGTTCGTTTAAATCTGCTTTCTGTCGTTTACTCATTCGATATTCTTTTCTGGTGGCACGCTCCCGCTCTATTTTCTTTATATAGTACGCCTGCATGTCAACCAGTTCACTTTTTACATATTGGATTTTTTCAAATGCCTGCGGACTTTTCAAGACAATCTGCTCACCAAGTTTCCCAAGCTGCATAGCTTCCGAAAGCTTCTGTAACGAGATTACCCCTGCCACAAAATCCTGTGCAAACGAAAAATAAGAATCATCCGCCCGATATCCTATGATCACATCATATTCTGAAATATCCAGCAAAAAATGTTCTTTCAGATATCTTTTCCCCTCTTCTGCAATGCTTCCATTCTGCCAGTATGTCCTATTGGCAGCCAATAATGCAAGCCAATTTAAAATATTATACTTGCCATTATTCAGATTCAGCACCCGAAGCCCTTCCAAATCCAGCTTATATTGATTGACATATCCATTTGTCTGTTTTGCACATGCCCATTCTCTCGCCAGTTCTATTTCCTCGGTACAGTAAAATCCTCTTCCGTAATCATTATTTCTTGCACCTTTTCCATATTCCGGTTTTTCCAGAATGATCTGTGAGCCATGGTATAACGTTCTTTCCATCTCATCACCCCTTTTACTTTATTGTATCTCTTGTGCGATATAGTTTCAAGTATTTTCTTTACCGTTATTTTGACTTTTAGGGTCTACCCACGCCATTCACCCTCACGTCCAGTTTTATCTTCCACCTGGATAGAAGCCTTGTTATTTTCCGGAAGTTTTCTGACTTCTGACAGTAATTTTTCATCCTGCCAGTCGCTCCGTCCCTGTTCTTCCAGTTCCATGTCATACAATTTTCTTATCATGCTGTCCATAATGTTCCGAACCTGCTCTGGTTCCAATTCTCCCTTCTATGAGCATATCTAAATATTTACACCTTGTTACAGATTTGAAGATATAAAAAAAGAGACCAGAATTCAAATTTCCAGTCTCTTCCATTCTTCTATAATCACTCAAAAAACTACGAACATTTTGTTTTAACAAATGCAATAATGTCGTCATTTTTCTTCATGTGCTTTCTCGACTCCAGCCGCCTCTGTGGATACAAGAGAGTGCAGCCGATGCTTTGAATACGGATTGCAAAATCAAGCCATTTATTGTTCATTTTTACGCCTCTCAATAGCTGTAATTCTTTACCTGGAACAGGTTACTTCTCCATCCTCTTTGCTATAGTCAAACTTCCCATCATTTTTCTCTTCCAAAGCTTTTATCATATGGTAGGTATATTCATTATACGGCGTAGGAATCCCAAGTTCCCGCCCCATGCGGACCAACGCGCCTGAGAACATATCAATCTCCGTATGGCGTCCCGCATCCAGATCCTGCAATGTGGAATATCTGGCTGATGGGGGAACGGCACTTCCATGTCCAGAGGATGCAGCAGCCTTACTTATATCGATTCCTTTTGCAGAAGCAATGGCTTCCAGTTCTCTTCTAAGTCCGTCGCTGATTGCTTTCATATGAACGCTGTCCTGGTAACAGCCAACTCCTGCCCCTAGAATTGCCTGGGGCAGATTATTGCATACATTCAGCCGGAATTTGCTCCACATTTCTTCCCTGATATATTCTGTAGAGCGATAATGCAGTCCGGTATCTGCAAAAAGAGCCTCAATGGCCTGCACACGTTCACTGTCATAGGGTGCGCAAGGCTCTCCGAAAATAATGCCAATGGTGGTTTCCGGGTTAAAACAATATCCATTTTCCTCTTTATGGGAAGCAACTTTTATTACCGAATAGATCACATGGGAAGCTCCAATTTCATCGGAAATCAATTTCTCACTGTCCACGCCGTTCATAAGACTCATGACCGTGGTATTCTCTCCTGTAACCTGGCGGATGCTGTCCATTGCACCTGGCAGCGCTCCATATTTCAAAGATACGATCAGCAGGTCTATCCCTTTTGCTTCCTGGGGTGTCCATACTTCCGGATGATAAACCTCATCATTGATCGTGCAGCCTTTTTTCAATTTCTCCGCACGCTTACCCTCTGCAAGAACTCCCAGCCGGATATCCTTCCGCCTGGAAAGCCCCCATATCACATAAGACCCAACCGCACCTGCGCCAAGAACTGCAACTGTTTTTATCTTCATTGTCTTAACCTCCCATGTATATTTTCCCTTCTAGACAGATATTACTATTTTATCATTATCTGATAAAAACTCCATACAAAAATTCTTGCTTTTTTCTACTTGACTCCACAATCCAGGCGGTCTATTCTTTAAATAGACATAAGATTGAGAATCTTTTCGCAACATATTTTACCATTTATTTTTTGGGGGATTTTTTCATATGAAGGTTGTCATCGCAATTGATTCTTTAAAGGGAAGCTTAAGCTCAATAGAAGCCGGAATGGCCATCAGGGAAGGAGTTCTTCGGGCAAAGCCGGATGCAGAAGTCATCGTAAAACCTCTCGCAGACGGCGGAGAGGGCACTACGGACGCCTTGATCGAAGGCATGAACGGAGAGCGGATCGATCTGACCGTCACCGGACCCATGCACACTCCGGTCAAGGCTCATTATGGATATCTGAAAGACAGCAATACCGCTGTCATGGAAATGGCTTCCGCTGCCGGAATCACACTGGTTCCAGATGATGCAAAGGATCCTCTTCTTGCTACCAGCTACGGTGTGGGCGAAATGATAAACCATGCCCTCCAAAAGGGTTGCCGCAATTTTATCATTGGAATCGGCGGAAGCGCCACCAACGACGGCGGCATCGGTATGTTAAAAGCTCTTGGCGTACGTTTTTTGGATGAAAATGATGTGGATGCAGGCGAAGGCGGACAGGCACTGGCGAAGGTTTCCAGAATCGACATTTCCGGCCTGAATCCGCTTTTAAGAGAAGCTCATATTCAGGTGGCATGCGATGTGAATAACCCTCTTTGCGGGGAAATTGGTTCCACATATGTTTACGGTCCGCAAAAAGGTGTGACAGAAAATCAGAAAAAGCAATTAGATGAAGATATGGCACATTTTGCGCAAATCACTTCCCAAGCTCTGGGAACGGATTACTGCAATACCCCTGGTGCCGGTGCTGCCGGAGGGCTTGGCTTCGCCTTTCTCTCCTACCTGGGGGCGACGCTGACGCCTGGGATCGAACTGATTCTGAATGCTGTAGGACTGAAGCAGGAACTTTCTGATGCGGACGTGGTAGTCACCGGTGAAGGCCGCCTGGATTTTCAGACAGCCATGGGAAAAGCCCCTGTAGGCGTGGCAAAGCTGGCAAAAAAGCACCATGCAAAGGTTATCGCATTTGCCGGAAGTGTCACAAAGGAAGCTGCCGCCTGCAATAAAGAGGGAATTGATGCTTTTTTTCCAATTTTACGAAATGTCTGCACACTTGCGGAGGCTATGGATCCTGCCACTGCAAAAAACAATATGACTGCCACTGCCGAGCAGGTCTTCCGGCTGCTTTAAGCGATATAATGGTTTAATTCTGGCTGTAAACCGAATTAAACCATTATATCGCCTTTCTCCATTTATCCTATTAAAACTTTCTTCCCCTCAAACGCAAACCCATAATGCCTGATCCGCTCCTGTGTAATCCCCAGTGCCAGAAGCTCTGCATCGTATTTTTTCTCTATTATCTGATCGAGTGCAGATTCCACAGTATCTTCAAGTGTTTTTTCCGAATCTGGCTCACGCACCTTAAATTCCAAAATAATTGCATTATCCCGCTTGCTCTTGGGAAGCAGCATTACATCATATCTTCCAAAACCACTTTCTCTGTTAGAACGAACAGCATAACGATCTCTGATTTCTATCAGAAGCCCCAGCACAAATCCATGGTAAAAACGTTCCGGTTGTGTTCTCTCAGAGACATATTTTCCAACATCAAAGCTGCTGAACGTTGCAAGTGCAACATCATTCATATACAGATTCATAGCCTTAACATTTCCCTCAAGTAAGGCTCTGATAAATTCATTATAATTTGATGCTACCGGAGCAAACCATCCTTTAAACATATTAGAAAACATGCTTACCGTTTCCAGATTTGTTATATCCAGATGATACCATGGCTCCAGCGTCATTCCCCGATATTCCACGTCCTCCACTTTCAAATACCCACTTGCCACAAGCAGACTCCATATTGCACTTTCATCCTGCTCTAACTGGCTGAATACACCCTGCTCATCAAAGCTGACAGTAATCAGTTCTCCATTTAAAAGCCTTTCCATCTGCTTTTTCATGTCAGCCGAAGCCGTCTGGATTAATTTGCTGATAAGTGCATTAGAACTTGTTGCCGCCCAATATGGCTTTAGTTTCTTTTCCTTCAGATAATTCGTAATTGACCAGGGATTGTAAATATCCCGCCTCTGACCAAAAATAAATCCATCATACCACTGTTTTACTATCTGTTTTTTCTCAGACATTCCAAACGCATCTAAGGCTGAAAAGACCTCTTCTTCTGTAAAACCGAAGCAATCTGCATACTGCTCTGATGTAGTCGTAATCACCGCAAGATTATTTAAGTCCGAAAATACGGATTCTTTTGACACACGGGTAATCCCAGTCATCACCGCTCTTTCCAGATAAGGATTTGTTTTAAAGGCTGCATTAAAAAGCCCCCTCATAAATCCAATAAATTCATCCCAATATCCATGTATATACGCTTCCTGCATGGGCGTATCATATTCATCCAGAAAAATCAAAACCTTTTTTCCATATAATAATTTTAAGTATTTGGAGAGATTTTTCAGCGCATCCTGTGCTGTCACATCATTCATTTCTTCCGTGACAGACAATATATTCTGCTTCTCGCTTTCAGAAAAGCACTCCTGCTGTTCCAAATAGCGATGCTGTCTATACACATCCACAATAATATTTTTAATCTTCTGAACCGCATCCTCATAATTATTCTGCTTCACATCTGCAAAGCTAATAAAAATCACCGGATAGGTTCCCTGCAGCTCGCGATATTTCTCCTCTTCCCAAATGGAAAGTCCCTCAAAAAGGTCTCCTCTTTCTGCATACTGTCTTGAAAAAAAACAGTTCAACATACTCATATTCAGTGTTTTTCCAAATCTCCTCGGACGGGTAATAAGGGTAATATCATCTGCATTTTTCCACCACTGCCTGATGAAATCCGTTTTATCAATATAAAAATAGTGGTTTTCTCTTAAAGAAACATAATCCTGTTTTCCAATACTGATAACCTGTCCCATACCTCACCCTCGCTTTCAAATGCTACGTCTCAAATTAATTCTCGTGGAACCGCGAACTCCGCCTGCGGCTACGTTTGCGTAGCGTAATAATTTGATGCTACGCCTTAAATTATTACTTCATTATACACTATCATCTGAATGCTTTACAAGAACAAGACCACCGGTAGCCACAAAATATTGCCAACCGATGGTCTCCTCCATTTACTCTCTCCCGACCCGGGATGCCATCTTCTCCTTATACATCTCCTGATCCGCTTCCCCCTCTTCTACAAAAAGAATTTCGCAGGAATTATGAACCTGATTCAAAGTTTCCGGTTCATAATCTCCACTGTAACTGATACATACATCTTCTTTATCGAAAGCTGCTCTTAATTCATCAGCAATGTAATTATTTAAGTAAAAATCAGGAGCTTTCATAAATTCCTCCCTTTCTGACTCATATAAACTTTCTATTCATGAGCTTCACAGCAATGTATTCCTCGAATCATTACCTGCAGACAACATACATAAAATCGTTTTCTGTAATTTAGACCTACGAAAAAAAGAGCCGACAGATACAGCCAGCCCTTTTATCACAAGCATTAACAGCCTTTTATTATGTATGTACCGGGCAAGTAGCAGGCTCTAACGCTTCATTTCAAAATCCTGCCCTATATTGTGATGCATCTCGATTGTCTGCTGCATTTCCTGAGGGTCTGTCCATAACATATCCCCACTGACGGTATTTTTCATAGCACTGGCTGCATTTCCATATTCCAGCGCAGCCTGGCAGTTTCCATTCTCCTTTAATAATCCATACAGGAAACCGGAAATATAAGCGTCTCCGCTTCCGATTCTGTCTACAACCTCAATTTTCTCATAAGGCTTTTCTTCATAATAGCTGTCTGTTTTTTTCTCATAGATTACAGAACCAAAAGTATGGGACTTGGGACTGTGCACGATTCTCTGGGTTGCTGCAACTACAGCAATATCATATTCATCAGAAAAACTTTTCAGGATTTCTTTTATATCCCCTGTTTTTCCAAATGTGAGATTAGCTGTGGATTCTGAGCAGAAAAAGATATCTACAATGGGCAAAATCTTTGTAATGCAGTCTCTTGCCTCATCTCCGGTCCACAAATTCCCCCTGAAATTTACATCAAATGAGATCAATGCACCTTTTTCTTTGAATTTTTTCATCATTTCAATAGCATTTTCCCTTACCGGACCGCCAAGTCCCAAGGTAATTCCGCTGGTATGGAAGCATCTTGTATTTTCATACATTTCTTCTGGAAAATCTTCTAAAGATAATTTATTCACAGAAGAATACTTGCGGTCGTAAACCACCTGCGGTTTACGAGGATCTGCGCCATATTCGTAATAGTAAATTCCCAGTCTGGAATCTGCACTGTCATCTCCAGCCAGGTAATCCGTGTCAACACCGTTTCTTCTGATCTCCCTTTTCGCATAATTTCCAATGGCATGAGATGGAATCTTGGAGATAATACCTGTAGTAAGCCCCAGGTTGGCTGCGCCAACAGCTACATTTAATTCTGCCCCACCCAGCTGTTTCTCAAACCTGGTACCCTGGGTTAAACGTTCGTTTCCTTCTGGTGATAAACGAAGAAGCACTTCGCCTAATGCCAGCATATCAAATTTTTTTCCCATTTTATTATCCTCTTATATTCTTTACGATTTCTGCGGCTTCTCTGGTCAGCTTCTCAATTTCGTCAAACCTGCCTTCTGCGATCAGTTTGCCTTTTACCATCCAGCTTCCTCCACAGGCAAAAATACGATCGTATTCCAGATATTTCTTTACATTCTCCGGATTGATTCCGCCTGTTGGCATAAAACTTAAGGAAGTATACGGTGCTGCCATTGCCTTAATAAATGCCAGTCCACCAGCCTGCTCCGCCGGGAAAAATTTGATTACAGAAAGACCTCTGCGTACTGCCCGTGCAGCTTCAGATGGTGTAATGCAGCCTGGAAGCACCGGAATCTTTTTCTCAATACAGTAATCGACAATTTCCGGGTCAAAACCAGGGCTTACAATAAATTCAGCACCTGCCTGAACAGCACGGTCTACCTGCTCTACAGTGAGTACGGTTCCTGCACCCACTAGCATTTCTGGATGTGCCTCTTTCATGAGGTGGATAGCTTCACCTGCTGCTGCAGTTCTGAAAGTTACTTCTGCGCAGGCAAGTCCGCCATTACAAAGTGCATCTGCCAGCGACACTGCATCTTTCTCATTTTCAATTACTACAACCGGTACAATTCCCATTTTTTTAATTTTTTCCAATACTGTGTTCATACTTTCTCCTTTTTCACCACTTAATTACTACGAAAATCCTGTCTAACAATAGACATGAGCGTTTTTCGAACGCATCAAATTCATCATACCATTTTTTTATTTTTAACAGATAACCTCCATTTTTTAGCAGATATTTCTTTTTTATTATAAAATTCATCTGATGTGCTTATAATATATCTCACCATACTCTATTTGCAATATGTAATTACTACCAATTATTTCCTTCAATTTTAGGTTATTTTTCCATTTTGGCAGTTCTTTTTTGCAAGTTTCCTGCAACTATAGTCTTTTGCTTTGTGTGAAAACGTATGATGACAGTTGCAGATGAAGAAAAAAGTCTGCCGAAACGGCTGGCTATCTTTCAGCGAAGCACGAACTTTCTAAAAGAGATTTTACATATATTACCAAAAATCTCTTCTACAAGGAGGTGTAGATCCAGAGAAATTTATGGCTTACATTCGTACTCAGATTGTAGACGATAAAATGTATTATCTTCTCCTGGACGAAGTGCAAATGTTGGATTGTTTCGAATCCGTTCTAAACGGTTATCTCCGAAAAGACAATATGGATGAAAAACTGAAAAACACCTTCAGAACAGTAAAAAAATCCAAAATAACTTCCAGTACTATAAAGAAATATCTGGATTATTTTGAAGATTCTTTTCTAATTGAAGCAGCCGGTCGTTATAACATTAAGGGAAAAGCATATATCGAAACGCCGAAAAAATATTATTTTACAGATTTAGGACTCCGCAATGCAAGGATCAATTTCCGCCAGTTTGAACAGACTCATTCTATGGAAAATGTCATCTATAATGAGCTTCGCATGCGCGGTTACAATGTTGATGTGGGTATTATTCCCCCATTTTGCCGAATTCCTTCTGCTGTGGAAGCACAAAAGATCCTGCCCTGAAGATTTCTCCACAGGTGCAGGACCTTATCATTATTAAAACATTTTATTTGATCTTACGATATTTTCTCACTGTAAGTATCTCAATCACAACAAGAATAACTGCTGCCAACACATCGAGCATAATCAGGATCTTCTTCCAAAGAACCATAAAATATGCATTCTCCTCATTATATGCTCTGCTGTTTACCACTGTGTATAAAATGTTGTGGCAGGCTTTACGCATTGCATTCACAGAAGTAGCGCTCTGTGTATCCGTTACAGTTGCGTCTGGGGAATTCATTGGATTCAACATACTGTCCACACCGGAACGGATTGCTATATCCGCATCATAATAGCCATATCCAGCAAACATATCTGTAGAAACAAAGCCCTGGAAGCCCCACTCATCTCTAAGGACTGTGTTATTCAGCTCACTGCTTGCGCCGACCCACTTATCACCAATAAAACAATGTGCATCCATTACTGCACCTGTATGACCTTCTTTTACAGCAATCTCAAATGCCTTCAAATAAGTCTCTCGGATTGCCTGCTCTGTACTCCACAGGCAAAGCTGGTAAATTCGGTTTGTCTCCTGGTCATTCAGGGCAAAATGCTTCACATAACTGTATACGCCATACTCATCAGCACCTTTGATCTCATTTGCTGCCATAATTCCAGAAAGTACGCTGTCCTCTGAATAGTACTCAAAGTTTCTTCCGCCAAAAGCAGTTCTGTGAATATTCATTGCAGGTGCATACCATCCTGAAACATCCATCTCGTCTGCTTCTTTTCCTACGCTCTTACCCATTTCATAAGCAATATCCTTATTCCAGGTATTTGCAAGCATAACCTCTGTTGTAAATGCACTTCCGGTTGCTCCCGTATAGTTGTTGTAAATAGTTGCCGGACCATCATTGTCCGTTGTTGCTGCTTTATCAATGGAATCAATTGCAGTTGTCTGATAACCACCGCCTGCAATCAATGTGGTCATATCCTCAATAGAAAGCTCATCCAAAAGGCTGTCCCACATTTCGTCATCATAATCTTTTCCTCTGAGGGCACCAAGCTTAATTTTATTATCAGCGCCTGTAGTTGGCATTTCCTCTGAATTATCATTCATACTATCAATATCATAATTGGTGATATTCTGATAATTTGCTTTTCTATCCTCATCCATTGTGAAATCAATCGGAGCTGCTGTTGCCTCATCGTAATTCTCGAAGCCATTTTCTCTGCTCAGATAAACAACACCATCTCCTTCTGCAAAATCAAACTGATTTGTTGCAGTCTGCTGATCAGATTCTCTTGCATTGTCCTCATCATAAACGATGGTTTCAGGCACATTATACTCTACAGTATCCAGAATCGTATGTGCATCTGAACGAATACTCAGTTCATAGTCGCCTTCATCCAGAACATAGCAGCCTTCGTTCTTATAATCATAAGATGCCATATCTTCCTTGTTAATAGTAAACTCCAGAGTTTCTTTCTCACCAGAATTTAACACACCTGTTTTTCCAAAGTCAATCAGATTAGCAGCTGACTTTTCAATGCCGCCATTGGTATATGGCGGATTATAATAAACCTCTACTACATCTTTTCCTGCCACATCACCAGTATTCTCAACTTCGACAGTAAGCTTGATTCCCTCATCTGTTTCGCTTGAATCTACGATTTTCTGGGAAAAACTGGTGTAAGATAAACCATAGCCAAATGGATACTGAACTACTTTATCATAGTCAAAATCCATATTTCCAGCTTCCGCTTCTGCATATGCTGTTTCATAGAATTTATAGCCAACATAAATATTCTCAACATAGTTGACAAAGTTTACATCGTTCTGCTTTGTCTCACCGCTGAATGGATTGGCCTCTTCCCAGCCGAATTCATTCATATTTTCATAAGTGAAATCACCAAAATTGTTGAATGCAGGTGTTGCTGTCAGATCATATACATAAGTGTCAGCCAGTTTTCCAGAGGGATTTACTTCTCCATTAAGGATTTTTCCCAGTGCAGCGAAACCTGTTTCTCCAGCGCCTGGGCAACTGATCACACTGCCGATCTGGTCGTAATTCTCTACCCACCCAAGCTCCATTGCATTTGAGCTGTTGCAGATCACAATTACATGAGCAAAATTTTCACACACAATGTCTATCATATTTTTCTCAGTCTGGCTAAGTTCAAGGTAATGCTGTCCCTCTTCAAAATCGCTGTATTCGCTGCTGTTATCATTGTATGTATAAATTTTATTTCCTTCAGCATCTTTTGCTCCAAAGTCAGTAGGAAGATCGGTTCCCTCGCCACCAATTCGGGAAAGCACGATCACTGCTGTATCAGAGAATTCTTTTGCTTCATCCAAAATTTCATCTGTATAATAATCTGCTGTAGGTTCAGGCAAAGTCCAATCAACAGCTGTCATTCCAGCTTCGCCCCTCGCTTCCGCGTAAGAAGTATACATGTCAATTAAAGTCTGGTTTAAAGTATATCCACCTGCCTGGATTCCATCCAGAAGTGATACGCAGTTTGATGTATCAACTGCACCTGAACCGGTTCCGCCATAACACGGATTGGTAGACGCCCAGCCAAATACATTCAGGTTTTTCACGTCGGAAGAAAGGGGTAAGGTTCCATCATTTTTTAACAGAACAGAACCTTCTCCTGCAATATCTGTAATCAGGTTATTTGCCTCTTCTTTTGTCTCTGCTGAAACCTCTTTTACCGGATTTACAAGCACATCCAGCAACGTACTAAGGGGTCCGTTACAGATTAAGTTAAAGGACAGTACAAAGGAAAGGATTCCTGCACATAAGCACTGTTTTCTGATCATAAATTTTTTCTTTAAATCCTGTTTTTTTGCAGCAACAGCAACTGCAATTGCAATTATAATTACTGCAAGCATTCCGATCACATACGGAATACAGTTTTTTACTACCGTTATTACGTCACTTGTCTGCACCTCTAAGCCAGCCGCACTTACTTTTGATGTAAAACACAACAAGGACACACTGCTGCTAAGAAATATTGTTCTCAGCTTCTCTTTCATAGTTCTTTCCTCTCTTTCTTTGCATTTCCCAATGTCTTTTGGTATAGGAGAAGATAACAGACTTTTTTTCAAAAAGGAAGTAGTGTGGCACCAATTGTCAAATAGGGGTTCCAGATGTTTCGGACGGGGCATGAAATGTAAAAATAGGGCTTGAAATGTAGATATTCCAATGACGTTCGGAAATGGATTGTGCTATACTGAATATAAAATTTGAAACTTTTTCAAATACGCAATGCGTTTTATAAATATGGGGAGGTCTTATGAATTCTGTAATCAACAAATCCGTCCGTTTTGCAATTGCAGAGGACGAAGCGGCAATACGAAATTACCTGACGCTTCACATTATAGAAGCATTTCAAAAGCACAATTACCAAACAGACTGTGCTGAGTTTTCAGATGGCAATTCACTGCTTCAGTCTGTTCTAAAAGGAAACACCTACGATATTCTTTTTCTGGATATTGAAATGCCTGGATTAAACGGCATAAAATTAAGCTCAAAAATACGTGAGCTTGGTCTGCAAACCCTGATCGTATTTATCAGCAACAAATCTGAGCTTGTGTTTCAGTCTTTCGAAGTGAGACCGTTTCGATTTATCCGCAAAAATCATTTTCTGGAAGAACTTGCCCCTTTAACCCGTGATCTGATCTATGAAATGACCCGCAACGAAGAAAAAGCAATCACAATAGAGGAAGAAAAAAGCACTGCCGTTTACTCTTTTCACTGTAACGAAATTCAATATATTGAAGTAAACGGAAAACACTGCAAAGTTATCACTAACAAGGAAACTGTTTCTTTACGCCAGACCCTTTCCCTTTTTGAAACCAAATTAAACAATCAGGGATTTATAAAGCCTCATCGAAGCTATCTGGTAAATCACCGCTATATTTCCCGGATTGAAAAAAATCAGATTGTATTGGAAAATGGCGCTGTTCTTCCTTTAAGCAGAAATCGGATCACTGAAACACGAGCTCAGTTTATTTCATTGAAAATGCAGCATTAAGAGGAGTTATTTATGGAAATATTAAGCATTATCGTCAGCTGGCCGGAAGATGTTATCACTTTTTTCGTCCTTCTGGTTACATTAGTTTCCGCTTATAGTTTTAAAGAAAATAAATACATAAACAAATGGGCTTCTATTATTCTGTTTACTATTATTTTTGCCATTCCATTTAATGTGTTTGACGTGTTTTATGATGAATTTAATCTCTATCTCATTATGTTAATCGGATGTGGCCTGCTATATGCCTTGCTTTTTGTGAACTACGATTTGAAAAATGTTATGACAACTTTTGTTTCCTGCCTTTTTACTTTCGTCAGCATAAAGGGCTGCATTGGTATTCTTTTTTCACTGACGCTTTCCAGCTATGTAAGCCAATATAGTTTTAATTTTTTCTCCGCATTATTATACTATCTGGCAATCATTGCAGTATCTGCTTTCTATAAGCGCCATGCCTTAAAAAGTACATCTGTACAGCCTTATTCCTACTGGTTTTTCATGTTTCTCGCACCAGTTCTTATCTATACAGCAGACAGACTTCAGATATTATCTTATTTCTCTATTTGGGGAAGTTACCGGGTTCAGTCGTTTTATGGACTTTTACAGGAATTTGTGCTGTGCTTTTTAATCGTACTTGTATATTATCTTTCCTATCTGATGATCCGAAACTTTGATCACTTCATGGAGGTTTCCATGCTCAATCAAAGACAGGCACTTCAACTGGAACATCTGGAACGCTCTGCCGCGCTTGTAGAACAACTGCACCGCGATAAGCATGAGATGAAAAACCTGTTTTTTTATTTGCAGGCAGAACTTCAACTAAAAAAATATGATGACCTGGAAACATTTGTAGAGCATAACCTTTCACAGCGTTATGATCGCCTGGAAGAATTTAATACCGGGAACAAATTTGTAGACTATCTTTTGACTCAAAAAGCAAATGAGGCAAAGGATTCCAATATTAAATTTATGGCAGATGTTCAGCTTCCACCTGAAATTTCCATCGAAGAAAATGACCTGTGCAGTCTTCTCATGAATCTTATGGATAATGCCATCGATGCCTGCCGCAAGGAAAAAAATGGCGACATTCAGCTGCAAATCCACACTGATTCCCAGTATCTCTATATTTCCATAAAAAACTGTTCCTCAGTTGACGTATTAAAAAGCAATCCGCTTCTAATCACATCAAAAAAAGATTCCGGCAACCACGGCATTGGAATGCGTGTAATCCGCTCCATTGTCACTAAATATCAGGGCTACTTTCAAAACCACTGGGAAAATGGGCTGTATGTCGTAGATATTATGCTGACATTATAGATACGTTTTCAGACTTATTTTTACCAAAAAAGAATAGTAATTAAGAAATTCATAACATTATAGAAGAGATTTTGGGATATTCGTACCAAAATCTCTTCTACTGTATGTCAATATCTTTATTCCCCCAGCGTCAACATAGTATCAATACAAGCCTTCGCCTTCACTCTCACATTCTCATCCAGCTTGATCTCTTCTCCGCCCTGACCGCAGACGCAATTATAGACATCCATCAAGGTTGTCAGTTTCATATTGTGGCATACGCAGTCCTTTGACAGCGGATAAAATTTCTTGTCCGGGCACTCGTACTGAAGATGCTGAACAATGCTGTTCTCTGTTCCGATAATAAATTCTTTGGCATCGCTTTCCTTGGCATATTTCATAATTCCAGTTGTACTTCCGATATAATCTGCCATTGCAGAAACCTCTGGCAGACACTCCGGATGAACCAGTAACTTCGCTTCCGGATGAGCTGCTCTGGCTTTTTTTACATCTCTTACAGACATTCTAAGATGGGTTGGGCATCCCCCGTGAACAAACTTGAACGTTTTTTGCGGAACCTGCTTCTCCACCCATGCGCCAAGGTTGCAGTCCGGGATAAACAGAATCTTGTCATTGTCGATATTGTTCACAATCTTCAACGCAGAAGAAGAAGTTACACACACATCACAAATCGTTTTCAGTTCGGAAGTGGTATTAATGTAAGCCACAACCGTGTGGTCCGGATTAGACTCCTTCAGTGCGGAAAGCATCTCCACATCCAGTTGCTCTGCCATTGGACATCCTGCGCCGCTGTTGGAAAGGTAAACCTTTTTCTCCGGGGAAAGGATCTTCACAGTTTCTGCCATAAATCTTACACCACACATCAGCACGTTCTTCTGCGGAGCCTTAGCCGCCTGCTGGCTCAGTCCATAAGAGTCACCTGTGTAATCTGCTACCTCCAGAATCTCATGGCTCTGGTATGCATGCGCCAAAATGCAGATATCTTTTTCCTTCTTTAAACGCAGAATTTCATCCTGCAGCTGTCTTGTTGTCATCATAATCGTTTTTCACTCCTGTGTTTTCATTTATTCCGGAACTTTAATTTTCCATGTATGCCCGAATGTGTTCTTAAATATCTTCTTACCCTCATTGGCTGCTAATAGCTCCACTCTTTTCGGACATTTTCTTAGGATTATATTACCTGCCGTCCTCACTGTCAACAAAAAAGTTTACAGCTATCTTGTCAATTGTAAAGTTTAGTGATATACTACAGGGCATGTCGTTCGGAAAATTTGAATCCGCACGCACCATTGTAATCATTCACAGAGAAATTTCATAAGCCTGCGCTTCAGATTACTTTTGCAAAATTTCTCTGTACACCAAATTTATCCACGAAAAAAGGACCATCAATTATGAAAACAGATATCCTCATCGCAGGAAGCGGCTGCTCCGGTCTTTACTGTGCCCTCCAGCTTCCCCGCGACAAAAAAATCATCGTCATCACCAAGTCCGACCTTACCAGTAACGATTCCTTTCTCGCTCAGGGCGGCATGTGCATGCTGAAAGAACAGTCCGACTATGACAGCTTTTTTGAAGACACCATGAAAGCCGGACACTACGAAAATGACAAAAAATCCGTAGAGATCATGATTAAAACCTCCCCGGAGGTTGTCAGGGATCTTGTTTCTTACGGTGCCCAGTTCGAGCGAAATGAAGACGGCAGCCTTGCCTACACCAAAGAAGGAGCCCATTCCACCAACCGTATTATTTTCCACGAGGATGTAACCGGAAAAGAGATCACCAGCACCCTGCTCCGCGAAGTCCAGAAGCTTTCCAATGTAGAACTTCTGGAATACACAACCCTGGTTGATATTCTGGAAAAAGACAACCACTGCTACGGCGCTGTGATCCGCCGTCCAGATGGTTCCCTTGACACCGTTACTGCAGCCTATACCGTTCTGGCCAGCGGAGGTGTAGGTGGACTTTACAGACATTCCACCAACTTCCGCCACCTTACCGGCGACGCACTTGCTATTGCAGGTAAGCATAATATTGAACTGCAGAACCCGGATTACGTGCAGATCCACCCTACCACCTTCTACACCAAACATCCGGAAGACCGCAGCTTTCTGATTTCCGAATCTGTCCGTGGCGAAGGTGCCAGACTTTACGACAAAAACATGAACCGTTTCGTAAACGAGCTGCTGCCTCGTGATCTTCTTTCCCAGAAAATTCACGAACAGATGGCAAAAGACGGCACCGACTTTGTCTGGGAAGACCTGCGCACCATCCCGGCAGAAACTCTTCGCCACCATTTTCCAAACATTGTTGAACACTGCAGGGAAATGGGCTATGATGTTTTCAAGGAATGTATCCCGGTTGTTCCGGCACAGCATTATTTCATGGGCGGCGTAAAAGTGGATTATCAAAGCCGTTCTTCCATGGAAAATCTCTATGTAGTAGGAGAAGCTGCCTGCAACGGTGTCCATGGCAAAAACCGCCTGGCAAGCAACTCCCTGCTGGAAAGCCTTGTTTTCGCAAGACGTGCGGCGCAGGATATGGCAGAGCATGATCTTAAGAATGCTTCACCCCAGAATGCTAGCGAAATTGCTGATTACCTTGCTTCCCACGTAGACTTCACCCCATACCAGGACATTCAGACCCTGGCCGAAACTTATCATCACCTTGCCACACAGGCCATCACCCTTGGCCAGAATCCAGAAGGCAGAAAGGAATTTTTATATGTATGATCAGGTAACTCTCGGATTAAATGTTGATCCGTTCATTTTAAGCGCATTAAAAGAAGATATCACAAGCGAAGACGTATCCACTAACAGCGTTATGCCCAATCCCACCCCAGGCGTTGTAGATCTTATCTGCAAAGAAGATGGAATCATCTGCGGGCTCCAGGTTTTTGAGCGTGTTTTCACACTTCTGGATCCATCCACCAGAGCTGAATTCTATGTAAAAGACGGAGACCACGTAGAAAATAAACAGCTTGTGGGAAAAATTTACGGAGATATCCGTGTGCTCCTTTGCGGAGAAAGAACCGCTCTTAACTATCTCCAGAGAATGAGCGGAATCGCCACCTACACAAGCCAGGTTGCAGCTCTTCTTGAGGGAACCGGGATCAAGCTTCTGGACACCAGAAAAACCACTCCGAATAACCGTATTTTCGAGAAATATTCCGTTCGCGTAGGCGGCGGCAATAACCACCGCTATAATCTTTCCGACGGCGTTCTTCTCAAGGACAATCACATCGGTGCCGCAGGCGGCGTAAAACAGGCCATCTCCATGGCAAAAGCCTACGCTCCTTTTGTCCGCAAAATTGAAATAGAGGTCGAAAACCTGGATATGGTAAAAGAGGCAGTAGAAGCTGGTGCGGACATTATCATGCTGGATAATATGACCACTGAACAGCTGAAAGAATCCATCGACTACATTGCCGGACGTGCCGAAATTGAAGTTTCCGGAAATGTAACAAAAGAAAATATTGCCAGACTCACTGGTTTGGGTGTAAATTATGTATCAAGCGGAGCACTTACACATTCCGCTCCTATTATGGATTTATCTATGAAGAATCTTCATCCGGTGGAGTAAGCCCTATTCGGCTGAACTCCCCCACCGACAGCAATTATCAGAATGGAAGTCATCTGTTTCCCGCCATCAACACGTCCCAAAACATGTTTGACAAAGGCTCTACACGGTAACAGATAACTTTCATCACAAACCAGCAGACAGGAGATAAAAAATGAAAGGTGAAGAAAGACGAAAACAACTTCTGAATATCCTATCTTCCAGCAATAATCCCGTTTCCGGCGGTACCTTAGCTAAGGAATTAAATGTAAGCCGCCAGATTATTGTCCAGGATATTTCTCTCCTGCGTGCCAACGGAGCCACCATTTTTTCCACCAACAAAGGCTATCTGCTCCAGGAGGACAGGAAATATTCCAGAGTTTTTAAGGTTTATCACACAGATGATCAGGTTGAAGAGGAATTAAGCACCATCGTAGACGCCGGCGGCCAGATTCGCGACGTATTCGTCTACCACAAGGTCTACGGCGTGCTGAAAGCTGACATGGGAATCAAATCCCGCCGCGACATCCGCGCCTACATGGAGGAAATCAGCACCGGCAAATCCAGCCTTCTGAAAAATGTAACCTCCGGCTACCACTACCACACCATCGACGCCGAAAGCGAAGAAATCCTGGATGCCATTCAGGAAGAACTTCAGCAGAAGGGGTTCCTTGCGAAATTACAGGACTACGAGCCCGTGGATTTCTGGGGCGGTCAGGAATAAAAAGCGAAAAAAATTTAAGAACCAGGCTGAGCACAAGTCTCATCCTGGTTCTTGTTATTCCAAAAGAATTTCAATCAACTCTGTTGTATTTAGAATATTTGAAAATATAAGGAAAACGCAATCTGTTACCTTCGTCTGACTATGTTTCTTTCCTGGTAATAGCGTTCCTTGTTCTTATACATTCTTTCATCTGCTTCTTTGGCGATGTCATAGATGTTATCCCATTCTTTCTCAGAACTGAAAACATATCCCCATGAGATTGTCATAGAATCCACCAGATTCCCATGCCATTGTGCAACACGCCGGTCAAAGCTTTCTATTATGCTTTGAAATTCCTTTGTATTTCCGGTGATGATCACAACAAACTCATCTCCTCCGATTCTGTAGACATTTCCATACTTTCCAAAACTTTCCCTCATACAATTGGCCGCTGCACATATAAGTTCATCGCCTGCAGCATGTCCAAGAGAATCATTTGTATGTTTCAGGTTATTAAGATCCATGGAAATATATATCCATTCCTCGCGGAGATCAAGGTTGTTTATCCTTTCTTCGTATGCATGTCGGTTAAAGCATCTTGTAAGTTCATCTGTGTTTGATATGTACAGCAGTTTTTCTTTTTCATATTTTTCTTTCATAACTCTTGAAAGCAGGTAGAACATACAGCAGGAAGCCAATACAAGATACACGCCAACTATGAGAACCGCAAAAATATTTCCTTGCCGATAAAAGGAACTGTCTATAGTTACAGCTACAATATAGTCATCATACTGACTGAGTAAACATTTGCAGCGTTTTCCACCTATCCTTATGAGTCGGACATCTGTCTCGCCGCTTTTTTTATCAGATGATACAACAAGCCCTTCCAGTTTCACGCCTATCTGTCTGGAATCCGTAGCACCTTTTACAATTTTGGTCTGGGAGTCTGCCACGAAAATTTCGATTCCCTTATAAACAGGCATATCACTTACTACAGCGGAGATTTCATTTTGCTTTAGTTCTTTAAGCAGACGCTTTGGTTCGATGCCGATCTGGATCATTCTGGTACCGGCTTCGTTCCATGTAATGGCATACATCAGTTCCTTTCCTTCAGCGGTATTCGGAGTAACATCCTGACACATGGTAAGCTTTTTATCTGTAAGCATAGGCTTAAAATATTCCATCTGCTCTCCGGAGTCAAAACTGAAGCCATAGTATTTTGGCAAAGTACCACTGTAGATATATCCGTTTTTATCAAACAGATGAATTTCGTCTACTAATATCAAATCTGCTATTTTCTGCAATTCTTCTACATCATATTCCACCTGTGGTTTTGCATCTATAATATAGGATACAGCCTTTGCTCTTACTATATAATCGTCCTTTAGCGATTCGATGAGTCCATTTTCACTATCATCATTTTTATTGAGCACGGTGATAACACGATCCAGCAGTACTTTTGACATCCTGTATGTATTACTGTCATTGACATACTTTAAAATTCCGGCTTCAAGCAATAATGCAATCGCAATGGTTGCAAACGCTAAAAAAACAAGCTTTTTTTTCTTCATAAATATATTTTATCATAATTTCCATATGTAAACCATACATAATTTGCATGAATTTTCTCCGAAATTACCGTTCGGTTACTGTTCACTCCGTTCACAGTAACGCGCTTCGCGATGCACAGAAATCATGC
>OGDN01000794.1_pt1 | contig 59760 bp, 51 predicted proteins | sample 1570271 | NCBI WGS metagenome assembly OGDN01 (sample SAMEA4384481, study PRJEB24528) | human gut metagenome | reverse complement strand
TTATACTGTAAGCATACGAATGTGAGGCGATTCGACTCGTGAGACATGAGGGCGGAAACCTAATATATAAATGTTACGTTTTAACGAGTGACTTGTTGAAGGCAAACACAAAGAAAGGCCCGACAGCCGAATAAGCTGTCGGGTCGAAAAACTAATGTAATTGTACTTACATCGTATTTCTTTACGCTGGTGAGGCCCATGACGTGGTCTATTGCTTATTGGAAATCCGATGCGTTTTAATTACGTTGCTCTAAATAAATTCGAGCCTCGTATGGTTTCAAGCTGGAACCTTGCTCTGCATAATTGCTAATCAGCAATACTCCTTTTCTATATTCTTCAGGAATCACCTCATTCAATTCCTTTGCACGGAAATTGCAGATAACATAAAGTGTCTGATCTTTCCATGTTCTCTTATAAGCAAATACATCCGGGTCATCCCCCATAAGAAGTTGATAATCACCCTCGGCAAAAATAGGATACTTTTTACGAAGGGCAATGAGGGCTTTGTAATAGGCAAATACGGAATCTGCGGTATTACACTCTCCTGCGGCATTGATTTGCAGATAGTTCGGATTTACTTTTAGCCATGGCTCTCCTACAGTGAAACCAGCATTTTTACTGCCATCCCACTGCATGGGAGTTCTGGCGTTGTCACGCCCCTTGGCGTGAATAGAACGCATGACATCTTCCTCTGCATAGCCTTCCGCCAGTCTATCACGGTAAATGTGCAGCGTTTCAATATCACGATAATCCGATATATCATACGGCGCATTGGTCATGCCAAGTTCTTCGCCCTGATAGATGTAGGGCGTTCCCTGCATACCGTGCAGTAAGGTGGCGAACATCTTTGCAGATTCTACGCGGTATTTTCCATCGTCACCCCAGCGGGATACGATTCGCGGAAGGTCGTGGTTGTTCCAAAACAGGCTGTTCCAGCCGCAACCATGCAGCCCAGTTTGCCATTTACTAAGGACCTTCTTTAGCTCCATCCAGTCAAGCGGTTCCAAATCCCATTTTTCTTTTCCGGGGATCTGATCCAAACCAATGTGCTCAAATTGGAAAACCATAGAAAATTCCCGGCCGCTGGGGTCGCTGTAGATTTTCGCGTTATCCACATTGGCTCCCCACGCTTCACCCACCGTCACAAGGTCGGTTCCACCGAAAGTATGGCGGTTCATCTCCCGGATGTAGGCGTGCAGCATAGGACCATTATTCGTGATCTTCAAATCAGGTTCTTTTGCAATCTGATCAATCACGTCCAGCCGGAAGCCACCGACACCACGTTCAATCCAGAAATTGATAATTTTATAGATTTCCTCTCGAACTTTCGGATTATCCCAATTCAAATCAGGCTGCTTTACGGAAAACTGGTGGAAATAGTATTGCTGTACATCCGGCACCCAAGTCCATGCAGAACCACCGAAGCAGGCTTTCATGTCGTTTGGCGGCACATCTTCGTTTCCGCCCCGCCAGACATAGTAATCATGGAAAGGATTGTCTCTGCTTTTCTTTGCTTCCAGAAACCAAGGATGCTCATCCGAGGAATGGTTCAATACCAAATCCATAATGATACGGATATTCCGCTTCCTTGCTTCACCAATCAGCGTATCCATATCGGCCAGCGTTCCAAACATAGGGTCAATATCACAGTAATCTGAAATATCATAGCCATTATCATCTTGCGGTGAACGGTAGACCGGGCTGAGCCAAATGGCGTCGATTCCCAAATCGGCTAAATAGTCTAGGCGACTGGTAATGCCCTGCAAATCGCCGATTCCATCGCCGTTGCTGTCTTGGAAACTGCGTGGATAGATTTGATAGATTACCGCACTTTTCCACCACGGACTTTTTGCGGTTGCCATAGTTGCTCACGCTCCTTTAAGCATATTTGGAAATATGAACGCAGTCAAAATTGATGTATCCGTCGTCTGCATTGCCGCAGTAAACCACCATAAAATGATGCTTTTTCATATTGTTTCCTTTCTTGTGTCGATCCAAATGGTTGTCCAATAGTTCAGGCTTGGTACGGTAAAGTCAATAAATTTTCCGGTTTTTGTTGCTCTTTCTGTAAACGAAAGCTCTATTGCGTCCATGTTTTCCCCGTCGGGAGTGCTGAAGCAAATCTTTTCAACCGGGGTATCAACCTGTACGGTAAACTTTATATCCTTTTGGATGTTTGGTTCTTCTTTACCCTCGTTCCAGTAATCCTCGCTTTGGCCGCACAGGTTGAGTAAATAGATGCACTTGCGATAATCTTTTTCACGGAGAATCATCCAGATTTTCCCTGCTTCACCGTAGGAACTCACCTTATGGCTGGTGCATTGATACTCATAGTTATCCCACCCGGTATGGGTCATCGTCACGTCCTGCAATTCAGGATCAAAGAACAAATTTTCATACCGAATCATATAGTCGTAGTATCGTCTGATGGCTTCGGCTTCGGAATCGCTGAACTTTGTATAATCGCTGTAATACCCCTGTGTCAGAGCCGTTTGGTTTTCGCCGGTCAAAAGATGTGTGGCACCATTTGAGACAATGCTTCCCATCAGTAACTTGGCTGCGGGGAGGGCTTTTTCACGTTTGCCTTCCCGGAATGGTTTCAGATAGGCTGCCAAAATAATGCTCTTATCATCTTTGGCATAAGTTCTTGCATCCCGGATAAGCTGCGCGATGCTTGCATACCGGTCGTAAGGAGGCCACACCTCAATATAGACAGCATCTTGCTTTCTATCTGCGGTTCTCTGGACAGGCCATGCTCCGACATTGTTAAAAATCAAATAAGGTTCTTCCTCACCGTGTACATTTTCGCGCGTTTCATCAATGAGAGTGGGAAGTTCGTCTTCCAATTTGATTTTCTTCGGGATTGCATCCAAATGAGAATATGCTGTTTTGGGAAATCCATAGGTGTCCATGTGGATGCCGGAAAATCCCATCATGCTAATTGCACTTTGGTATTCTTCAAAAAGATGTTTCCTCCAAGGCGAGCCCTCCGCAATATTCATGATATAGAACACATCAATAAATACAAACGGTTCCTGACAGGAATTGTAAAACGCCCATGTCGGATGCTTTTCAAAAAATGGTTTGCTGGCGGCGTACACAGCACCGTATGCGGTTGGGTGCATCCCCAGCGCTTTTGCCTTTGCGATTTTTGCTTTAACTGTACTGCCGGAGATTTCCTTGCCCATCATATCATGGTAATCTTCTTGCGGAGCCACAAGAGAATCGTGGCGGTAAGACCAGTCATAGAACTGTATGAGATTGATGTGGCATTTTAACAGCCATTCCAATGCACCATTGTCTCGGTCTTTTTCTGTGAAGTCGCTTAAGAATCCATACCGTAAAAGTTTTCTGGGAGATTCTGCAACATCAAAGGCGGTCTGCAAAATTGGTTTTTCCAAATCATTCTGCTGATAAACATTTACGCCATATCCTGCAAAAGTAGCAGAGAAAGCGCCTATGGATACCGTTGTTTTGTTCTCGGTCAATACAATGTTTTGCTCCCATACCGTTTTGGAGAGGAGCAGTACCCGGATATGGACAGAGATGGGCAGTACATCATCACAGATAAGGCAAAGGGTTACAGTTTCATTTGTACTAAACTGTGCTTTTGACGGATAAATGTCCATTCTATAGCTCCTTACCCCTTAATCGCACCTTCCGTAAGACCCTTCATCAGGCTCTTCTGGAAAATAAGGAAAATCACAACGACCGGCACAATGGCAATGACCGCCGTAGCTGCCATCAGATTCCATTTAGCTCCTGCGAACTGCTGGAAATAGACAGACAATGCCTGCGGCACATTATGCTTTGCACTGCTTTGCAGGAAAAAGACTGCCTGCGAGTAGTTATTCCAGATGCCAAAGCCATTCAAGATAACAACCGCAGAAATAGAGGGCATCAGCAGCGGAAAAACAATACGCCAAAATGCCATAAAAGGCGTACAGCCATCAATAACGGCTGCTTCTTCAAGCTCTCTTGGCAGAGCACGGATAAAGCCGGAGAATACAAAGACCGCCTGTGGCAACGCAAGTGTCGCACAAACACAAGCCATACCCCACAAGGTATTTACCGCTTTGATCTTGATCATCAAAGTATAAAGCGGCACCGTATTGATAATGCCGGGAATCATCATGCAGCAAAGCATAATGTTGAACACCATGCGGTTGAACATGTTCGAGTATCTGGAAACAGCGTAACCTGCCATCGCTCCAAGGAAAACAATCAACAGCAATGCGGTCAAGGTAATAATGCCAGAGTTGATCATAGCTTGACCAATATTGGATTTAGCCCACCCCTCTGCATAGTTTCCGAAATAGAAATCCGGGATCAGAACATTGCCATCGTACATATTGCTGCCGGGTTCGTTCAGAGACAAAATCAGCAGCACTACAAACGGGCAAAGGCAGAGCAAGCAAATCAGAATAATCGCCAAATAGCGCGGGAAAGTTGCTTTCGATTTCATTTTAGTCACCACCAGTTATCAATCTCTCGTGCGTGTCAGGCGCAGCGAAATCAAAACAGGAATCAGAACGATCAAGAACATAATCATGGCAACTGCCGTAGAATAGCCTGTTTTGCTACCGTAACACATACGCATTGTGTAAAGATTAGTATGAATATTACTGGAAATAGCATTTCTATTATATTAAACATTTTTTCCCTTTCTTACTATAATTTTTAATTTATCATTTGCCGTACAAATTAAACTTCAAGACTGCTTTTTCGTTTACACCAACTCCGATTGTTTCCTTAACAATTATCGAAGATATTTTACTATGCCGTTGTACTCGTCGCCACTCATCTGATAAATACCATTATAAGGTTGCTCTAAATAATACAGAGAATTATATTCATAGATATAAATAACGGCTATACTATCTTTCTTATTATCTGATTTTAACTCTACTTTGATAGGTTCTTTTATACCAACAGGATAATCATTTATACTTTCTTTTTTAGTAGTTCTCCCGTCTCCGTCCAACACATAGATAATATCTTCTATTTCTTGCAAATCGGTAATTTCTTTTTGCACCGTTCCCTTACTCAGCAATATACTTTTTAAACCATCTGTTTTAGAAATATTGAATGTGTAAAGATTTTCCGCTGTAAGCATTTTTTTAACAATATAGAAAACTCCACCTAAAACTAATGCAACGATTGCTATGATTAAAATTTTTCGTTTCATTTAATTTCACCTCCAACTTAATCAGTACACTGATTTTATTCAACTAACTACAATTTAACAGAAAAATATAAATTTTTAGAGAATATATTTCTAAAAAAATCTTAAGTTGCATATCTCTTTAACTTCCAGCTTTCTTAACTTATTATATCATGTTGCTTTAAGTATTACCATTTCTTTTCCGCTTTTGAGAGATTACTTATCAGTCTATGATTTGTAAAGAGTGCTAACGCATTGCTTACGCAACAAGCTCTTGACAAACCATAAACTAATAAGTTTTAAGGGAATCAAGCAGAAATGAAATAGTTTGTCATTTCACGGCACAGAAAAAGACACTCAGTTTCAAGTGTCATTCTTCCATAACTTTGTATTTCTCTTTATAAGGCAAAGCTGACGAAGGACATCACCATCAACGAAGGCGTATTAGACAGCAACGGTGATTTGAACACCAACACCACCTTCGATAAGTGGAAGCCCGTTGGTACACTAAACCGTCCGTTTATTGGCACGTTTGACGGCGACGGTCACACCATCAGAGGACTGTACGTTAATGTCAATGAGAACTACGTTGGTTTGTTCGGCTGCGTTGGCGCGGGCGGCACCGTGAAAAATGTCACCATCGCGGATTCCTATGTGTCCGGGAAAGTGAATGTCGGTGACATCTGCGGGAGGAACGATGGTGGCATCGTAGAGAACTGTACCTCCGGCTGTACAGTAAAAGGTACAGGCAATGCTGTCGGCGGTATCTGCGGTTCTAACCAAAGGGGTGATCACGTAGGGCGTGTGCTGAACTGCCACAACACCGGCAAGTTTTCCGGCAAAAATCGTGTCGGCGGCGTGTGCGGTGGTGGTGATGACTCCACCAACTGCTATTACCTTGATACAAGTGCAGAGACTTCTAAAGGCGGTACTGCCAAAACCGCAGCTGAGTTCAAAAGCGACTATGTGGCGTACCTGCTGCAGCAAGCGCTAAACGATGCAGCACCGGGCACAACTGCCGCGCAGGTTTGGGGGCGGCGTATCGGCACAGACGACTACCCTGTGCTTAGCAGCGATGCTGCTTACACGGTTTACAAACCTTTGAAGTCAGCGTTGGGTAAACACCGCCCCCTAAAACTATAACTCTCACCAGCCGTCACGCCCCGTGACGGCTGGTGCTCTGCCGCTTCAAAAACGTAGGGGCGGATTCCATATCCGCCCGTGCCCGCTTGCTGTAGGATAAACTTCCGCGGGCGCATATAGAATGCGCCCCTACGGATTTCGTCTTCGGCCAAAGGGAGAAAACTCCGCGCAGGGCACCGCTCTCTCTTGGCCCCCTCTGCGAGGGGGCTCCGCCCGCAGGCGGTGGGGGAGAGAAACGTGCGGCGGGCAGGAATATTTCGGGCTTAGACTGCCAAAAAACATTTGTAGGGGCGAGCATTGCTCGCCCGTGCCCGCTTGCCTTACAAGAAAACTGTCCCGGAAAATGCGTTGCGGCGGTAAGTTGACGGGTGACCAATGGTCGCCCCTACACACGCAACAGGGAAAAACGTGCCCCTCTCCGTCCCCACAAAAAACGTAGGGGCGGATTCCATATCCGCCCGTGCCCGCTTGCGGCAAGGGCAAACTTCCGCGGGCGCATATAGAATGCGCCCCTACAGATTTCGTTTCTGACCAACAGGGACACCCACAAAAAACGCAGCCACGCTATTTTACGGTAAAATGGCGTGGCTGCGTTTTTTGTTTTGGCTTTGCGTATGATTCCCGGCTCTGAAACCCCGCGTGTTACAGGACCTTGCGCATCTCCTGCACAAGGTCGGCGATCACGATGGGCTTGGACAGGAAACCGTTCATGCCGCATTCCAGGGCGTTGCGGCGGTCCTCGTCAAAGGCGTTCGCCGTCATGGCAAGAATGGGGATGCCTGCCAGGGCGGGGTTTTCCAGCTCGCGGATGCGGCGGGTGGCGGTGTAGCCGTCCATGATCGGCATTTGCACGTCCATCAGCACCAGATCGTACTGCCCCGGCGCGGCGGTGCGGACCTTTTCCACGGCGATGGCGCCGTTCTCGGCGGTATCGACCTCAAAGCCGTAGGCGTTCAGAATCTCCACGGCGATCTCGCGGTTCAGCTCGTTATCCTCGGCAAGCAGGATGTGCTTGCCCGCAAAGTCGGTGGGTTCCTTGGGCAATACGCCCTGCTGCTCCTCCGGCCTCTGCCCGATGGCGGTCATCAGGGAGTCGCGCAGGTCCGACAGGAACATCGGCTTGGGGCAGAACGCCGTGACACCGGCGGACTTTGCCTCGGCCTCAATGTCGGACCAGTCATAGGCGGTCAGGATAATAATAGGCGTATCATCGTTCAAACTGCGAATCTGGCGGGTGACCTCGATGCCGTTCATATCCGGCAGGCGCCAGTCGATGATATAAGCCTTGTAGGTATCGCCCATCTCGATGGACTGCCGTGCGCGCAGTACGGCCTCCTTGCCGGAAAGCGTCCAATCGGCGCGCATACCCACCGTGACCAGCATCTTGGTCACGCTGTCGCAGGTGTTGAAATCGTCGTCCACCACCAGCGCCTTCAGACCCTCCAGCGCGGGAATCTTTTCCGCCTTGCGGTGCTCTGCCTGTATGCGCAGCGGCACACGGACGATAAATTCAGAGCCCTTGCCCGGCGCGGTCTGCACCTCGATGGTGCCGCCCATCATATCTACGATGTTTTTGCTGATGGCCATACCCAGCCCGGTGCCCTGTATCTTGCTTACCGTGGAGGTGCGCTCGCGCTCAAAGGGTTCAAAGATTTTTTGGGCAAACTCCGGGCTCATGCCGATGCCGTTGTCCTTGACGCGGAACTCATACTGCCCGCAGCCGCTGACCTGGCCGGCAAGCTGGCGCACCCGCAGCGACACCGTGCCGCCCGCGGGGGTGAACTTGATGGCGTTGGACAAAAGGTTCATCAAAACCTGATTCAGCCGGGTCTTGTCGCAATAGACGTCCTCATCGGTAATATCTATCGCGTCCATATACAATTCCAACTGCTTTGCGTAAAACTGCCCGCTGACGATGGTCTTTATGTCGTGCAGCACGTCGGACAGGTTGACCTCGGTCTCGTCCAGCTGGATCTTTCCGCTTTCGATGCGGCTCATATCCAGAATATCATTGATGAGCGAAAGCAGGTGGTTGCCGGAGGCAAGTATCTTGGTAAGGTAATCCTTCACGCGGTCCCTGTCGTCCAGTTGGCTGACCGCCAGCGTGGTAAAGCCGATGATGGCATTCATCGGGGTGCGGATGTCGTGGGACATATTGGAAAGGAAGGTGCTCTTGGCGCGGTTGGCGTTTTCGGCGGCGGCCACGGCATCCGAGAGCGCCTGGTTCGCCTGCCTGTCGGCGGTGCGGTCAGACAGAACCAGAATGTGCTTGATTTGGCCCTCGACCTCGCTGCCCATGGCAACCACATGGAACCAGCGATGCTCCCCGGTTCCCTGATGGACAAACTCCGTGTCCCATTCGCGCTGGTCGCCGCAGGCAAGCCCTTCCAGATAATTTTTGGTGCGGCCGGGGAAATCCGCCGGGTACAGCAGGGCCAGCGTGCCGATATTTTTGCGCACGCTCTTCATCGTCAGGCCCAGCAGCCGTTCTATGTTCGGGCTGACATAATCCGCCCGGTGCTTTTGGGCATCCAGCAGCAGGAAAACGTCGTCCACGTTCTGGGACAGCTTCTCGAACAGCACATCCCGGTACAAAATCGCGGTGTTCTGGCGGCGCAGCTTGGTGCGGCCCCGGTGCATGACCATCAGAAGGACCATTGCCGCAATCGACAGGACAACGAGGGCTACGATCTGCATCGTGCGCTGCCAAAGCTGGTTCATGGCGGCATTGACGGTATCCCGCGGGACAAGCCCCACCAGGATCCAGTTCTGGATGCCGGTGCTTTCGTAGACCATATAGAATCTTGTGCCGTCCAGCGTCACCTCGCGGTTTCCGGTGATGCCCTGCGCAAAATCGTCCGTAAGCTCCTGTATCTGCGCCTCGGTAAGGTCGGAATACTCTTGCAGTATCGCTATAAAGTTATAAATGGATTCCGAGTCTTCTGAGATATTTTCGATCACGACCTGCCCGTCCGGGTAGATGACAAAGGAGCTGGCCGCTCCGCCGAAAGCTGAATCGTCCACGGTCTTCATCACAACATTGTTGTAGTGGCTGATGGCAATGGCATCGTAGGCAAAGCCGCGGTAGATGCCCTTGGTTTCGGGGCAGATGAACACCAGCATCGGGTCCTGCCCGGGCAGGGCCGTGTTCAACACAACGTCCTTCTGGTCGGAAAGCAGCTCGTCCAGATTGCTCTGCAGGCCCAGGTAGCCCGTTTTCCCGCCGGGGGTCATGTAGTTGCCGTCGTAAGAAAGAAAGTAGAATTCGGCAAAGCCAAGCTGCTGCTGCGCTGACTCCAGATACGCCTGCGTGCTGGCATCATCGGGGTCGCTGCTCAGAAAGCCGTTCCACACATGCAGGTAGGAGGTGTTCTTCTTGACGATCATGCTCAGCATATTGTTGGATTTGTGCAGGACTTCTCCCAAATGCTGGGTGCTTTCCGCATAGATGGTTTTTGACACAAACGAAAGGTACTGCGCGCTAAGGCAGACAAGCAGCGCAATCGACAGCAGGCCGCCGCAGCCTGCCAATTTCGCCGGGGATGCCGCTTCATTTTTATTTTATGCTTAGTTTCTTCCACAGCGCATTACCCCCCCCGAATGTAATATAGCTTTCCGGCGCGGCCAGCGTCACGCTGCCGCCGGAAAGTGCCTCGCTCCAGGCGTCTTTGACCGTAGCATCCCCGCGCTCAAACGCGCGGCTTTCGTCCTGCAGCAGCGGCGCCATCTGCTTTTCGGTTGCCAAGCAGGTCACGGTGACGGTGTCGTCATCCTGCAGCGGCTGGCCGCCGCGGGTGATGCCGGTCAGCGTATAGCTGCCGCCGTTCTCCTGCACCTGCACGGCAATGCCGCTGACCACCGGCAGGGAACCGCGGTTGAACGGGGTAAAGCCGCCCTCACAGCCTTCCACAAAGGCGCGCACGGTGTCCTTCAGCTCGGCACCCGTCATGGTGCGCCGGTACGACATAAGCCCGTTGGGCATGATCATGGCGCGCGCCGTTGTCTGGGTATAGTCTGCCTGCAGCACGCTGCCGGTAAAGCTGCTGGCGGGTGCTATCAGCACATCGGTGCCGTACAGCCCGCGCAGCGTGTTTGCCATGACCGAGAAGGACGCATTGCCGCCGTTTTTGTGGAACACGTTGGAATAGGCGGTTTTACTGGTCAGCACAACGTCGCTTGTGTCGGGCGTTTCCTCCGTCAGAAGGCGGGCGTTGAACACACGGTATGCCTGCCCGGCGTCATATTCGCCCGCGATCATCTTGGAAACCACATCCTGGGAGATGGCAAAGAAATCGTCGGAGGCGATGCGGATGAACATGTGGTTTTCTTCCACCACCGAGCGCACGTCCTTCATGGTGTCGGTCAGGTGGTAGCTGACATTCTGGCTGTAGCTCAAAAGATCCTGCCCGTCCGCGAGGATCTGCTCCTGCGCCCCCTCCGACAGCATGACGTGCAGGACCTGCATTGCCTTTTCGCGCCGGGCGGCGTCCTGCTCCAGGTCGCGGTTCAGCGCCACCTGGAAGTAGGGGGTAGTCATCAGCCATTTTTCGCCGTTCTGGTTGAAGAACGGCAAAAAGGTCGCGTCGATGCCCTGCTCCCGGAACATCTGTACGCCGGCGGAGCTGCCAAAGTACATGGCAAGCTCCCCCTTGCCGAACATCCCGGTCACGTCGTCGTAATTCAGCTCCAAGTCCGCCGCCGTAAGACCGGTGTCCCGGATGAACTGCTCCATACGCGCAAAGGCGCCCGGCCAGACGGTATTGTCCAGCCCGACACGGGCGGTGCCGGCGGGGTCGCTGTAGGCGGTGCGCCATTTGCGCCCTTCCGTGCTCTTAAGCTCGGTGGCGGAAAGCCCCTGCAGCGTTTCCGCGCAGGTGTAGTCGTACAGATAATCGGCGGTAAAGCCGCGGATGCCCGCTTCGCCAAAGGCTTTGCAGGCAGCGGCAAAGCTGGCGTAATCGGTGGGCAGCGGGATACCGTATTCCTCAAAAAGGCCGCGGTTGACCACAAAGCCGTGGGCGTCTGCGCATACGGGCAGCCAGTTTACACTGCCGTCCTCATTTTTAAAGCTGTTGAGGTAGGTATTGTAGACAGCGCCTGCCTCGTTGGTGGTGGAAAGGTCCATCAGGCTGTCCTTCAGGGGGGCCGCATCGTGCAGGGAGAAGCGGCAGCAGGTTATAATGTCCGGCAGACCGCCGTTTTCCTGCAAGAATTTGTAAAAGTCCAGATCGTTGTTGCCCACGATAAACTCAATGTTTACGTCCGGCAGATGCGCCTGCACGTAGGGGGCGTACTTTTCGTAGAGATAGTTGGACCACAAATAGACCTGAATGGTGTCGGCGTCCTCCTGTGCCTGCACCGCCTCGGTGCTTTTTCCGGCGCAGCCGGTCAGCAGGAACAGCCCCAGCACCGTGGCTGCAAGCAGGGAGGAAATTCTGTGCAGTGGTTTCTTTTTCATCCGGTTTTTCTCCTTGTTTTTTGACGGTCTGCTATATAGGCTGTGACGCAGAAAAAACGCCTTCAGGGCATGGCGGACCCATGCCTGAAAGCGCTGTCTGACCGTATTAAACAATATCCGCGGGCAGCAGAAAACAGCAGAGCGTCATAGATGCCCTGCTTTGTGCCGCCGGTGTATTGATGTGTTTTCACCCTCGTCAACTCCTGCCCCCAAAAGGACGCGAAGCTACCGGCGGCAGTAAAACAACAATTTCTTGTTGGCAACTGGCTGACCCGATGGGCCCCTATAGCTTTGCGTCGCCGGTTTGCACCGGGTTTGCCTGTGGACTTGTAGAGAAATAGTATACCACATAAGATGGTTTTTGACAAGGCGAAAGCGGAAATAAATCCGCTTGCACGTACAACAGGCAAAAACGCGCCCCTTGGCCCCCTCGGCGCGGGGGCACCGCTGCAAAAAAATGTAGGGGCGGATTCCATATCCGCCCGTGCCCGCTTGCGGCAAGGCAAACTTCCGCGGGCGCATATAGAATGCGCCCCTACGGATTTCGTTTTCGACCAAAGGGAGAAAACTCCACGCGGGGCTCCGCCGCCACAAAAAACGTAGGGGCGGATTCTATATCCGCCCGTGCCCGCTTGCGGCAGGATAAACTTCCGCGGGCGCATATAGAATGCGCCCCTACGGATTTTGTTTTCAACATCGGCCTTGCCGGTTCTGGGCGATACAACAAAAAAAGAGTCTGTGACATCTTAGATGTCACAGACTCTTGGTGCGCGGTACAGGACTCGAACCTGTGACCTCCTGCACGTCAAGCAGATGCTCTACCAGCTGAGCTAACCGCGCTTATTGCGCCGCCTCTTGGCGACGCATATTATTATAGCAGAACGACTCCCAAATTGCAAGCCCTTTTTACAAAAAAATTCAAATTTTTTCTGCGTCGCGTAAATCGCCCCGGCAGCGCCAGACCGCCAGCAGGATAAACACAAAGCATACGACCCAGGTCGTCGGCTCACAAAAGCAGACCGCGCGGTAACCCCGGACCGGCACGAGCCATACGGCAAAGATCACCTTGCCCACAAGCTCCAGCCCGCTGGCCAGCAGCGGCTCTACCGTGTGCCGGATGCCCTGCAACATATTGCGCAGAATGACCAGCACGGCCATCGGCGGGATGACCGGTGCGCTGATTTTCAGGTACAGCAGCGCGTTGGAGATAATGACCTCGTCCGTGCTGCCCGTGATGCCGCGGATGGCGGCCCCGCCCAGCAGGAAGGTGAACGCCATCACAAACACCCACCACACAAAATAGATTGCAAGCGCGGCCTTGACGCTCTGCCAAATGCGGCTGCGGCGGCCCGCACCCAGATTCTGGCTGCTGAACGTCGCCACGCCGATGCCCAGCGCACCGCCCGGGATAAAGTACAGCTCCGCCAGGCGGCGCGCGGCGGTCTGCGCCGTGATGTAGACGCTGCCCAGCGCATTGATGCTGCTTTGCAGCGCCACGCTGCCCAGATTGTAGATGGCGCTCATCAGCCCCATGCTCAGGCCCGCCCAGAACATACTGGTCACGGCGCGGCGCGTGGCAGCCCGGAGCTGCCGGGGCGTAAAGCGCAGCTCCGGGTAGCCGCGCAGGATGTACACAACGCCCAGCACGGCGCTGATGCCCTGCGCCAGCACTGTGGCAATGGCCGCGCCGCGCACGCCCAGCCCCAGCGGCCCCATGAACGCGGCGTCCAGCCCGACGTTCAGCACGCTGCTGAACAGCAGGAACAGCAGCGGCGTCACGCTGTTGCCGACGGCGCGCAGCAGCGCAGCCTCCATATTATAAAGCATCGTCAGCGGAATGCCCAGCAGAATGACGGTCAGGTAGGCGGACGCGCCGCCCCATGCCTGTGCCGGGACCTGCAAAACGGTCAGCAGCGCGTCGCGGCCCAGCAGGGAGCACCCCGTCAGCACCAGCGACACCGCCGCCGACAGCGTGACCATCCAGCCCACGGCGCGGCGTATCCCGCTTTCATCGCCCGCGCCAAAATAGCGGCTGACCGTCAGCGCCAGGCCGTTGTTCATGCCGAAGGCGAAGTTCATGATAAGCCCGTACAGCGCCGCCGTCGCGCCGATCTCCGCCAGCGCGGCGGAGCCCAGCAGGTGCCCGGCCAGCGCAGTGTCGGTCAGGTTGTACAGCTGCTGCAAAAGGTTGGAGCAGAACAGCGGCATCGAAAATTGCAGTACCAGGCGGAACGGGTCGCCCTGGGTCATATCCAGCACACGGCTTTTGTGCGCGGTGGCCATAATGTAACATCTCCTTTATTGGTTGCAGGGTCTATTATACGGGACGGCATGGGGCGTGTCAATCGGATTGTTCCGGCACGGGACCCGGACAAAACCGCCGGGAACGCGGAAAGGGGCGTGTGGAATTTTCCCAAACAATCAAATTCTTTTGCGGATGGAAAGCCGGGCCCGGGTGTCGTATAATGCAGACGAAAAGCAAATGCTGCAACACTGTTATTTTGCAAAGAAGGAGAGAGCTTATGCAAACCTGTACACTGGCAGTCGACATCGGCGCGTCCAGCGGGCGGCACATCGTAGGCACCGTGCAGAACGGAAAAATCACCCTGCAGGAGGTCTACCGCTTCGAAAACAGCGTCCGCCGCGAGAACGGCCACCTCTGCTGGGACATCGACACCCTCGCGAAAGAGGTCGTCAACGGCCTGAAGGCTGCACACGACGCAGGCTTTGCCCCCGCGACCATCGGCATCGACACCTGGGCCGTTGATTTTGTGCTGCTGGATGCGGACAATAAGCGCATCGGCGACGCCGTCGCCTACCGCGACGAGCGCACCGAGGGCGTCCGCGAGGCGCTGGAAAAGGAATACGGCCTGACCTTTGCCGACCACTACGCCCGCACCGGCATCCAGTACCAGCCGTTCAACACGGTCTACCAGCTGATGGCGCTCAAAAAAGAGCACCCGGAGCAGCTGGCCGCCGCCAAAACGTTCCTGATGGTGCCCGATTACCTGAACTACCTGCTCTGCGGCGTACCCGCCAATGAGTACACGAACGCCAGCACCACGGCGCTGGTGGGCGCGGACAGCAGGGACTGGGACGATGCACTGATCGAAAAGCTGGGTCTGCCGCGCGGCATCTTCCAGCCCATCAAGACCGCCGGGACCGTGCTGGGGCATCTGACGCCGGAAATTCAGAAGGCCGTCGGCTTTGACGCCGAGGTCATTCTGCCCGCGACCCACGACACCGGCTCGGCGTTCCTCGCCGTGCCCGCGCGGGATGAGTACGCCGCTTACCTGTCCAGCGGCACATGGAGCCTGCTGGGCGTGGAAAACGCAGCGGCCATCACCGGCCCGGATAGCTGCGCCGCCAACTTTACGAACGAGGGCGGCTATGAATACCGCTACCGTTACCTGAAAAATATCATGGGCCTGTGGATGATACAGTCCGTCCGCCGTGAGCTTGGCGAAAAGACCGGCACTCGCCCGAGCTTCCCGGAGCTGATCGCCGCCGCGAAGGAGGCCGCCGACTTCCCCAGCTGCGTTGACCCCGATGACAACCGCTTCTTAGCGCCTGCCTCCATGATCGAAGAAGTCAGGGCCGCCTGCGCCGACACGCACCAGCCCGTGCCCGCCGCCACCGGCGAGGTCATGCAGTGCGTCTACAACTCCCTGACGCAGGATTACCGCCGCGCCGTGGAGACCTTGCAAAGCCTGACCGGCAAGACCTACACAAGCCTGAACATCGTCGGCGGCGGCAGCCAGGACGGCTACCTGAACCAGCAGACCGCCAACGCCACCGGCCTGACCGTGTTTGCAGGCCCCACCGAGGGCACAGCGCTGGGCAACCTGATGGTGCAGTTCATCCACAGCGGTGATTTTGCCGACCTGGCCGAGGCCCGCGCCGCCATCCGGCGCAGCTTTGAAATTAAAGAGTATCAGCCGGAGTAAACGACCCTTTGCCTTACACGACAGGGCCGGGCATGCCCGGCCCCTACCAATACAACAAATCCATATACAGGAGGTCCCACCATGTTAGTCGAAACCAAAGCCCGCGTTGGCGTGTTCGCCATTGCGCTGGGCGCTTACCTGCCGCAGTTCCCCACGCTGGTCCCCGAGTTTGAGGGCCAGTACGCCGCCTTCAAAAAGACGCTGCCCGACACCGCCGAGGTCATCGACGGCGGCATCGTCACCACCAAGGAGCAGTCCATGGCCGCGGGCGATAAGTTCCGCACCGCCGACGTTGACCTTGTCATTCTGCAGCTGCTGACCTACGCTACCTCTTACAATATGCTGCCCGCAGTGCGCGACCTCGACGTGCCCGTCGTCCTCGTCAACGTGCAGAAGAAGAAGGCCCCCGACTACGCCAACACCGACACCCCCACCTGGCTGGGTGAGCTGTACGCCTGCGGCGCTGTCGGCGAGATGGTCGCTGATCTGGAGCGCGCCGGTAAGCGCCACGCCGTCATCACCGGCGTTGTCGAGGGCGGTGACCCCGCCGTGCAGGCCGAAATCAACGACTGGTGCAAGGCCGCGCAGGTGCGCCGCCGCTTCCGTGATACGAACCTTGCGCAGATCGGCCGCCCGTACCCCGGCATGATGGATCTGTACATCGACGAGACGAACCTGTACAACCGTATGTGGCTCTACACCAAGCAGTTTGACTGGGAGAAGATGTGGGCCATCGCCGACAACATCACCGACGAGGACGCCATCCGCGCCAAGGCGCAGGACATTCTGGACACCTTCGATATTGAGGGCGGCGGCACGGTGGAGAAGGTCTGGGATATGGCCCGCTACGTTGTCGCATTTGAGCAGTGGGTCAGGGACGAGAAGATCGCTTTCGTCGCCAGCCACTACGACGGTTTCGCCAAGGGCGTGGCCGGTAAGCTGGACTCGATGCTGATCCCCGCGTTCTCGATGCTCATCAAGCAGGGCACGGCCTGCGCCGTCGAGGGCGACATCAAGGTCGCGATGGCCATGTCCATCCTCAAGACCATTGCGGGCTGCGGCCAGCTGAGCGAGATGTACTCCATCGACTTCAATGAGGACATCTGCATCATCGGCCACTCCGGCTCCGGCGACGCCGACATCTCCACGGCCAGAAAGCCGACCATGAAGATCGTGCCCGTGTTCCACGGCAAGACCGGCGGCGGCTACCTGACCCAGTTCTACCCGCCGGTGGGCGATGTGACCTATCTGGCCATCACGCAGGACAAGGACGGCCACTTCAAGTTTGTCGTGGCCGAGGGCGTCAACGAGCCCGGCCCGATCTTCACCTTCGGTGACACGAACATGCGCACCCGCTTCAGCTGCGGTGCCCGCGAGTTCGTCAACCGCTGGAGCGAGGCCGGCCCCACCCACCACATGGCCGCCGCCATCGGCCACCACATCGACACGATTTTGAAGGTTGCCGAGATCTTCAACGTGCCGGTGGATGTGATCACGCGCTGATTTCGGGATGCCTTCCCCCTTGGGGGAAGGTGGCCGAGGCCCCGCCCGAGGCCGGATGAGGGGCGGCCTTGCGGCAATTGCCCGGTAACGGGCTGCTGTCGGCAGCTTTGCCCTCATCAGTCAGTGGTCGGGGCCGCTGACAGTTTCCCCCGGAGGGGGAAGTCAACACAACGATATAAAGGAGCAGAAATTATGTCTACGATTTATGAAATTCCCTGCGTCAAGGGCTTTATCCGTATGTGCAACGATGGCTGGCTGCAGGGCTGGCACGAGCGCAACGGCGGCAACCTGACCTACCGCATGACCGGGGAGGACGTCGCCGCCTGCCGTCCCTACTTCGACGCCGAGCCGCGCGAGTGGGTCAACATGGGCGTGCAGGCCGATAATCTGGCCGGTGAGTACTTCATCACCACCGGCTCCGGCAAGTTCTTCCGCAACGTCGAGCCTGACCCGATCCACAGCATCGGCATTGTGGAGATCAACGACAAGGGCGACAGCTGGCGCATCGTCTGGGGTTTGGCCGACGGCGCACGCCCGACGTCCGAGTTCCCCAGCCATTTCATGAACCACAGCGTCCGCAAGGCCGCTACCAACGGCGCGAACCGCGTTATTTATCACTGCCACGCCACCAACGTCATTGCGCTGACCTACATCCTGCCGCTGACGGACCGTGACTTCTCCCGCGCCCTGTGGCAGAGCGCTACCGAGTGCCCCGTCGTTTTCCCCGAGGGTGTCGGCGTCTGCCCCTGGATGGTCCCGGGCGGCGCGGACATTGCTATGGCCACTAGCGAGAAGATGAAAACCTATCAGGCCGCTATCTGGGCACAGCACGGCCTGTTTGCCTCCGGCCCTGACTTTGACATCACCTTCGGCCTCGCCCACACGATTGAAAAGAGTGCCGAGATCTACGTCAAGGTCCTGTCCATGGGCGGCGGCCTGATCCGCCAGACCATCACCGACGATGACCTGCGCGCCATCGCCCACGACTTCGGTGTCACCCTCAACGAGAACTTCCTCGACTAACATTACGGGCAAAACGCCCCTGACCGAACGGTCAGGGGCGTTTTGCTGTCTCTTGGCCCCCTCTGCGAGGGGGCTCCCGCCGCAGCGGGTGGGGGAGAGAACTGTACGGCGGCCCGAAATATTTCAGGCCGCGCAAGCTCTCCCCTCATCCGGCCCTGCGGGGCCACCTTCTCCCCCAGGGGGAGAAGGCTTCAGGGCTTCTTCTTTGGAACATGAACCTCCGGGATGGCGACGTTTTCATAGTTGATGGACTTGTGCTTCTCCGGGGTCTCGGGGGCGTCGCTGTGGGCGACCTGGCCGGTGTAGACCTCGGGCAGGGCAACATCGTCACTCTGGACACGGTAGCGCTGCTTTTTCAGCGCCTCGCGCAGCTTGCGGAACATCAGAAGGACCTCCCAATTAGATAAAGTTGATAAAGAAGGTGATGACCAGACTGTTGAGGAAGTCCGCAAACAGACTGCCTACCAGCGGGATCAGCAGATACGCCTTGACCGACGGGGCATACTTTTCGCACAGGGCCTGCATGTTGGCCATGGCGTTGGGCGTCGCGCCCATGCCAAAGCCGCAGACGCCCGCCGCAATGACCGCAGCGTCATAGTCGCGGCCCATGATGTTGAAAATCACAAAGTAGGTGAACAGGAAAATCAGCAGCGTCTGGCCCGCCAGCAGGATGATGAGCGGCAGCGCCAGCGCGGCCAGCTGCCACAGCTTCAGCGTGATCATGGCAATGCCCAGGAACAGCGACAGGCTGATGCCGCCGATGTCGTTGATCTCGCCCATGTGGGTCGTGAATTTGTGGGTGAATTCGCCGATGTTGCGCATACACGCCGCAGCGATCATCGCGCCGATATAAATGGGGAACGTCAGCCCGGTCATGGCCAGCGCCTTGGAGATGAACGTGCCGATGCCGATGGCGATAATCAGCTGGAACACAGCAGCCGGGTACATGCTGGTGTGGCGCTCGTGCTTGATTTCTTCCTCCACCAGCAGGCTGTCGTCCTCGGGCACAACGGTGTCCAGCAGCTTGCGGCGCTCAATGAGCAGACGGCCCGTCGGGCCGCCCATGACGCTGCCCGCGATCAGGCCGTAGGTAGCCGCCGCCGTGCAGAGCGTGGTCGCGCCCGCAACGCCGAAGTCCTCGAGCACGGGGCCGAACGCGCCCGCCGTGCCGTGGCCGCCGACCATCGGGATGGAACCGGTGCACAGACCGATCATCGGCGAGATGCCCAGCAGATCCGCCAGCCCGACGGCGAGGAAGTTCTGGCACAAAATCAGCGCAACGACCAGCCCCAAGAAGATGATCAGCGATTTGCCGCCGCTTTTCAGCACCTTGAGGTTGGCCTGAAAGCCTACCGAGGTGAAGAAGAACACCATGCAGACTTCCTTTAAAATGTCGTCAAATTCAAACTCGGCAATGCCGGTCACATAGCAGAGACAAGTGAAAACGGCAAACAGCACGCCGCCGATGACCGGCGCGGGAATGCAGAATTTTTCCAGAAAGCCGATGCGCGCCTTCAAAAAGCGGCCCAGCATCAGCACGCAGACCGCCGCAAACAGCGTCTGGTACATATCCAGTGAGATGATCATGCGGCGGCCTCCTGTTCAGGGGACGCGCCCGTCTCCGGCCCTGCGGGGGTGATGCCCTGCGCGGTGTAGTATGCAGCGGCCCCGGTGTGGTAGGGGATAACGCTCTGCGCGGCGGCCACGGCGGGGTCGGTCACCAGCGGTACCGGCACGGCGGCAGCCACGGCGTCCACGCTGTCAAAATACCGGGCAGTCAGCCTTTGGACGGTCTCGTCGGACAGCGCGTTCGACGCCAGCAGAAGCGCCTGCACGCTGACGGTCCAGACGTCCTCACCCTGACCGGCGTAGGTCCCGGCGGGGATAACGCAGGCGCGGTAGGCCGGGTAGGCCGCCAGCAGCCGCGCACCGACACCCCCATCGACGGAGAGCAGACGGATGGCGCAGGTCTTGGCCAGCTGCTCCAGCGCGTCGGCGTGCAGACCGGCGGTGACGAACATCGCGTCGATCGTGCCGTCGGCCAGTCGGGCGGCAGCGTCGGTGTAGTTCAGGTTTACAGTGTGCACCAGGCGGTTGTTCAGGCCGCAGGCGGCCAACACCTGCCCGGCGTTCTGCTCGGTGCCGGATTCCTCCTCGCCGACGCTGAGCGTGCAGCCCTGCAGTTCCTCCAGCGTCGTAATGCCGGAGTCGGCCCGGACAATGACCTGCACGGCCTCCTCATACAGGGCGGCCACGGCGCTGAAGCTGCGCTCGGTGCTCTCATGGGAAAAGATGCCGCTGCCGTCGTAGGCATCCTGCGCCATGTCGGACTGGGCAACGGCCAGCTGTAAATAGCCGCCCGCCAGCAGCCGCAGGTTGGCGGCGGACCCGGCGGTCTGTTTGACCTCGATGGTGCTGTTCTGGGCGGCCATGGCGGTACCAAACGCATTGTACACGCCGCCTGCAGCCGCAGCCCCCAGCCGCAGCCGCGACGCCGCGCAGCCCGCCAGCAGGACCGCGGCGGACAGGACGGCAATGATACGGAACAGATGTTTTTTCAATCGTACACCTCTCTGTTGTGTTTTATCGAATGACTCCGTAGGGGCGCATTCTATATGCGCCCGCAGCTTTTCCATGACAGAGCGCCGACGGGAGGCCGCGGGCCGGACATGTCCGGCCCCTACAGAATGCTTACAGGCCCACCACATCCCAATGCTTATCGTTCCTGTTCAGCACCTCGCAGCCGGTCTCGGCCACCAGGACGAGGTCCTCCACGCGGACGCCGAACTCGCCGGGCAGGTAGACACCCGGCTCAATCGAAAAGATCATGCCGGGTCTGGCTACGGCGGTGTTCGCGCTGCTGACGTCGCCCTTCTCGTGGTCGGTCTGGCCGATGAAATGCCCCAGACGGTGGTTGAAATACGCGCCGTAGCCCGCTTCCGTAATCAGGTCGCGCGCGGCGGCGTCCAGCTCACACAGGCGCACGCCGGGCTTGATGAGCGCCTCGGCAGCCTCATTCGCGCGGCGCACCAAATCGTGCACGGCGGCCTGCTTTTCAGTGGGCTGGCCGCAGAACCAGGTGCGGGTCATGTCGCTGCAATAGCGGCTCTTCACGCAGCCCATGTCAAACAGCACGCAGTCGCCCTCTTTTAACACGGTGTCGTCAGGCTCGTGGTGCGGGTCGGCGGCATTGGCACCAAAGGAGACGATCGTCGTAAAGCTCGGCCCCTCGCAGCCGTGGGCACGGAACTGCGCGTCGATAAACTCGGCGACCTCGCGTTCGGTCATGCCGGCCTTTATATAGTGCTTCGCGGCCTCGTTTACCGCGTCGTTGATGCGGGACGCCTCGCGCATGAGGGTCTGCTCCTCGGCGTCCTTGCAGGCGCGGCAGTCGTCCACGCAGTCGCTGGACAGCACGACCTGCATACCGGGGTGGGTCTCCATCAGCGGGATCAGAAACTTAGCGGGCCACTCCTTGTCAATGCCCAGCGGCCTGCCCGCGTCCACGACCTCGGCGATCTGCGCCACGGGCTTGTCCGTGTCGGTGTGCCAGACGGTCCTGCACGGCGGCTCGGGCACATTGAACAGTCTGTTCAAAAACAGCACCGGCTCGCCCTCGGTGGGCAGGTAGAGCGCCAGCAGACGCTCATAGGGCTCCACGGCGACGCCGGTCAGATACCACACACTCTTGGGGTCGCAGACGATCATCTGCGTCAGTCCCTGCGCGCGCAGGGCAGCACGGACACGGTCCATGCGTTCGGTTTTCAACATACAAATGCCTTCTTTCCCATAATTCCTTAATTCAGTTTTCCGCGGGCTTCATTGCACTTTTGCGGTACTGCTGGGGGCTTTGGCCCACCATGGCGGTAAAGCGGGTCGAGAAGTTGCTCTCATCCCCAAAGCCGACCTGGTGCGCGATCTCGCAGACGGAGAAATCCGTCAGCACCAGCAGCTCCTTGGCGCGTGTGATCCGCGTGGACAGCAAAAAATTGTAGGGCGTCGTGCCCATGTACTGGCGGAACAGCCGCAGGAACCAGCTCTTGCTCACCGGCGTCTGGGCCAGCAGACTGTCCAGCGACAGCGGCTCGGCATAGTGCTGGCGGATATACTCGGCGGCCTGTTCGATCAAGGTGCGGTTGGAGCGGCTCTCGTCCCCGGCCAGCAGCTGGCGGGCCATCAGGGCCAGCATCCGGTGCAGGGCCAGGCAGATCTCGATCTGTGCGGCGGCGCCGTGCTCCCACTCGGCGGCCAGTGACTCAAACAGCGGCTGCATCTCCAGCCGACTGACCGTAACGGGGGACAGCCGCCCCTGCGGCTGCAGTACCTCGGCCAGATTGGCGACGCCCGCGCCGTCCAGATGCGCCCAGTAGTGGTGCCAGTGGTCCTGCCCGGGGGCAGTGCAGTAGCTTTGCGGGGTGCGGCAGTTCAACAGCAGGGCGCTGCCGGCGGGCAGCTCCACGCGCTGGTCGTTCTGCTCGATCAGACCGGAGCCGGACAGCGTATAAAACAGCAGATAGCTTTCCTTATCGGTACGGGCTGTGGCAAAATGGGCGCGGCCATAAAAGTTGCCGGCCTCGGTGCAGTAAAACGGCTGTGCCAGCGCCGCCGCGCCGGGGGTGGCGCGCAGCCAGGTGCTGCGTTCCTCCACGTCCATATTATAGGTCAGCATAGTGGCGGTCCCTCCCTTGCTTATATGAACATGATAGAAACAAACCGCGCGTTTGTCAATAAAAAATAGGAAAAGCCTTCTCTATATAAGGAAAGCGCAGCTTGTCGAAAAACCTCCCTCTGCGAGGGAGGTGCCCCGAAGGGGCGGAGGGAGAGAACCTTGCCATAGCCCGAAATATTTCGGGCAGCCGTACAGTTCTCTCCCCCACCGCCTGCGGGCGGAGCCCCCTCGCAGAGGGGGCCAAGGAGTGAACGTACCTTTTTCGACAGTCTGGGGCGATCATTGGTCGCCCGCCTTGACAACGCCGCCCTTTTGTCCTATACTGATACACAGGTTAAACCTGGGTTTAAGTCATAGGAGGAAAACACATGGCCTATACAGTGGGGGAGATGGCGCGGCGGCTGGGTGTGCCCGCATCGACGATCCGCTATTACGATAAGGAAGGGCTGCTTCCCTTCGTCGGGCGGTCGTCCGGCGGCATCCGCGTTTTTACGGAGAAGGACTTCGAGTGGCTGCGCATCATCGAGTGCCTGAAAAAGACCGGCATGTCCCTCAAGGACATCCGCGAATACATCGAGCTAGCCATGCAGGGCGATGAGACCATTGCCCGGCGGCTGGAGCTGTTCCGCAAGCAGCGCACCGTGCTCGAGACCCGCATGGCTGAATTGCAGCAGACGATGGACGCCCTGGACTACAAGTGCTGGTTCTATGAGACCGCCGCCGCCCGCGGCAGCACCGAGGGCATCAGCGACCTGCCCGACGAGGCTCTGCCCGAGGCCCTGCGCCCCGTGCGGGAGCGTCTGCGCGCCGCCGCGGAGGCGGAGACAGAAGAAGTATGACCCCAAAACGCCGCCCCTGCAAAAAGGTGTGGCGTTTTTTTGCGCCACAGGTGTGCCGACTATAACAACCCACCCCGCAAAAATCCTGCCGCCACCGCTATATCTGGTGCTGCAGCGTACAATCTGCCACCAGACAAAACGGAAAAACTCAAAAAATCCTGCCGCGAAGTGTTAAACACAGCACAATTCCCGTAAAGATGCAAAAAATACGGAAAATATCTGCGTGAAACTTTCCATTGACACCCCGCGCGCCCTGTGGCAGAATGACGGTAAGAACCTGATTGTATAAAGGAGAGATCCCTATGACCCCTGAACTTCGCTGGCTGACTGACCCCACCGTCTTTGCCGTGAACCGGCTGGACGCACACTCTGACCATCTCTGCTGCCGCACCTTGGACGAGGCCGAAAGCGGCCTGACATCGCTGCGCCAGTCACTGGACGGCGCATGGCGCTTTGCGTGGAGCGCCAACCCTGCCGCCCGCCCGGCGGATTTCTGGCAGCCGAACGCCGACCTGTCCGGCTTCGGTACGATCCGCGTGCCCGGGCACATTGAGCTGCAGGGCTACGGTCAGCTGCAGTACACCAACACCCTCTACCCGTGGGATGGCCGCAGCTGCCTGCGCCCGCCGCAGGTCGATTGGAACGATGACCCCGTGGGCAGCTATGTCAAAGAATTTGATCTGGACGAGTCCCTGCGCGGCCAGCGCGTCTGCGTCAGCTTTCAGGGCGTGGAGCAGGCCATGTACCTGTGGTGCAACGGCCAGTTCGTCGGCTATGCCGAGGACAGCTTCACCCCGTCTGAATTTGACCTGACACCGTATATTCGGGACGAGAACAACCGCCTCTGCGTCGAGGTCTACAAGCGCAGCAGCGCCGCCTGGATCGAGGATCAGGACTTCTTCCGCTTCTCGGGCATCTTCCGCTCGGTCTACCTGTACGCAAAGCCAAAGGTCCACATCAACGACATCTGGCTCAAGGCCGACCTTGCCGCCGACAACACCACCGGCCTGCTGACGCCCCTCGTCAAGCTGGACGGCGAGACCGACGGCGCGTCGGTTGCCCTCGTCGTGACCGACCCCGAGGGCTACGCCGTCTACGAGGGCCCCGCCGCGGGCGATACGATCGAGATCGAGGGCATCCAGCCGTGGAGCCATGCTGCGCCGGTGCTCTACCACGCCGTACTGACCCTGCGCGATGCCGACGGCGTTTTGCAGGAAGTTGTGCCCTACGACATCGGCTTCCGCCGCTTTGAGATGATAAACGGCGTCATGTGCCTGAACGGGGAACGTGTCGTGTTCAACGGCGTCAACCGCCACGAGTGGAACGCCGACAGGGGCCGCGCCATCGGTGCTGACGACATGCACGCCGCCATGTCCGTGTTCAAAAAGAACAACATCAACGCTGTGCGCACCTGCCACTACCCCGACCAGAGCCTGTGGTACGACCTGTGTGACCGGAACGGTATCTACATGATCGACGAGACGAACCTCGAAAGCCACGGCAGCTGGCAGAAGCTCGGCGCGGTGGAGCCGAGCTGGAACGTGCCCGGCAGCCTGCCCGAGTGGAAGGACTGCGTCGTGGACCGCGCCCGCAGCATGTTTGAACGCGACAAGAACCACGCCGCCGTCCTGATCTGGTCCTGCGGCAATGAGAGCTACGCGGGCGAGGATATTCTCGCCATGTCGCAGTTCTTCCACGACCACGACCCGGGACGCCTCGTGCATTATGAGGGTGTGTTCCACTGCCGCGCGTTCGACGCCATCAGCGACATGGAAAGCCGGATGTACGCCAAGCCGTGGGAGATCCGCGAGTATCTCGAATCCCACCCGAAGAAGCCCTTCATTCTCTGCGAGTATATGCACGATATGGGCAACTCGCTGGGCGGCATGGAGAGCTATGTGCGCTTGGCCGACGAGTTCGACCAGTACCAGGGCGGCTTCATCTGGGACTACATGGACCAGGCGCTCCGGCACACCGACGCGCTGGGCCGCAGCGTGCTGGGCTACGGCGGCGACTTTGCGGACCGCAACACCGATTACAACTTCAGCGGCAACGGCATTGTCTACGCCGACGGTGCCGAGAAGCCCGCCATGCAGGACGTGCGCTACTGGTACGACACCCCCGCCCGCCGCGCCGCCCACGATGCCCGCAACGCCGCAGCCGCCGCCCGGGCGGACCGCGACGCGGCCAAAGCACAGGCCGCCCGCAAGCCCGGCACGTTGACCGTGACCGAGGGCGACGGCAACCTCGGCGTCAGGGGCGACGGGTTTGAAATTCTCTTTTCCGCGGGCGAGGCCGGGCCGTCGTCGCTGACCGTCAACGGCAGCGAGTGGCTCTGGCGCGCCCCGCGCCCGGCGTTCTGGCGCGCCGCCACCGACAATGACCGCGGCTGCGGCTTCCCGCAGAAAGCGGCAGCCTGGCTGGCGGCAGATGTCTACCCGCAGAACCTCGGCTTTGCAATCTTGCAGAAATCCGCCGACGGTGTGCAGGTGCGCTATACCTACGGCGTGCCCACCGTGCCCGGCGCTAAGGCCGAGCTGACCTACACCGTGGAGCCGCAGGGCACGCTGCTGGTCGAGGCCGTCTATCATGGCGTGCCCGGTGCGCCCGAGCTGCCCTGCTTCGGCGTAAAATTCCAGACGTTTGCCCCCGTGGCCCGCACGCTCTGGACCGGCCTTTCGGGCGAGACCTACCCGGATCGCTGCAAGGGCGGCGTCTTTGGCTGCCATGAGGAGGTGCCGCACATTGAACCGGCTCTCGTCCCGCAGGACTGCGGCCTGCATGTGGGCACCCGTCAGTTCACGCTGGAGCAGCACAACGCCTGCGGTCAGACGGCGGCTGCGCTGACGATTGAACAGGCCGACGCGCCGTTTGCCTTCAGCGCACTGCCCAACACCGCGCAGGAGATCGAGGCCGCCCAGCACATCACCGAGCTGCCCGCCACGGGCCGCACGAGCGTGACGATCCTGGGCGCAGCCCGCGGCGTCGGCGGCATCGACAGCTGGGGCACCGATGTGGAGGAGCCTTACCGCGTCAGCGGGGAAGGAGAGCACCGCGTCGCGTTCCGCATCGTGTTGTAAATACCCTAAAGGCAGCACCGTAATTCCGTGAAATAAAGCCCGGAGCAGCAGAGGCGGCACGCCGCCTCTGCTGCTTTTTTGACCATGCAAAAAGGCTGAATTCTGTCAAAAATTGCGTTGCGAGATTGCAGAAAATTTGCTATACCTGTACATTACATAACAAGAGGCAACGATGAGAGAAAGCGGCGTGCTAACGCATTAGCCTATACTGAGAAAAGGACGTAGAACGTGATGACTGACCTGCTGACCCTGCTGGGAGAAAATTTTGCATGGGATAATTCCACTTGCCGCGCCCGGCGCATAGCCCGTCACATCAGCGGGCTGAACAGCCGCAGCACGCAGTCCCAGCCGCGCACGGCCAGGCTGCGGGTGTCGGCGTACTTCTGCGTGACCTCGCGGCAGACGGGGAACAGCGCGTCAAAATCGCGGCGCACATCGGCCACGGCGCTGCAGCCGCAGAACCAGCAGGCGTTCTCAAAGTGCAGGTACAGGCTGCGGAAGTCAAAATTGATCGTACCCACAACGGCTTCTGTGCCGTCGGCTACGCATTGCTTCGCGTGGATGAACCCGGGCGCGTACTCATAAATGCGCACGCCGCTCTTGGCAAGGCTGGCGTAATAGCTGCGCGTGACCGAGAAGATCAGCTTTTTGTCCGGGATGCCCGGCGTGATGATCCGCACATCAACGCCGCTGGACGCAGCCAGCCGCAGCGTGCGCTGCATCTCGTCACTTAAAATAAGGTAGGGCGTTGTAATGTAGACGTAGTCCTTCGCACTGCGGATCATGTTCAGGTAGACGTTCTCGCCGGTGGCCTCGTCGTCCAGCGGATTGTCCGCGTAGGGCAGTACCACGGCATTCTCCCGCGCGGTGTAGGGCACATCGGGCAGATAGCGCTCGACCTCGGGTGCGGCCTTCTGCGTTGCGCCCCACAGCTCTAAGAAAATCAGCGTCAGGCCGCGCACGGCGTCGCCCTCCAGCCGGATGCCGCTGTCCTTCCACTGGCCGTAAGGGTGGGTGCGGTTGAAGTACTCCTCCGCCAGATTGTAGCCGCCGGTAAAGCCGACGCGCCCGTCCACAACGGTGATTTTGCGGTGGTCGCGATTGTTCATAAATACGTTCAAAATCGGGATGACCGGGTTGAACCGGCGGCACTGTATGCCGCGCCCCGCCAGCTTTTTGACAAATTTGCTGTTGATAAACCCGATGCTGCCCACGTCGTCGTAAAATACGCGCACCTCCACGCCGTGGGCGGCGCGCTCGGCCAGAATATCCTCCAGCTCCTGCCAGGCGGAGGCGTCCTCAATGGCGTGGTATTCCATGAAAATAAACTTTTCCGCGCTGCGCAGGGCTGTTTTCTGGGCCTCCAGCGCCTCGCAGGTGTCGCCGTAGAACGTCACATCTGTGTTGTCATAGGCGGGGTAGCCCGCGCAGTCCTGCAAATAGCGGGCGTGGTTGCGGGTGATGCGGTCCGGGTAGGGCAGGGCGCGGCGCTGCTGCAAAATGGGTGCGTGATACTGACGCAGCATCGTCATATTTTCATCGAAACGGCGGCGCATGACGCTGACGGCCCCGCTGCGGCCAAACAACAGATAGATGGTCAGACCGAAGATGGGAAACAGCAAAATCAGAATGATCCACGAAATTTTATACGCGGAGTTGATATGCAGCCCATATATACGCAACGTAATCAAAAATGTCAGTACCGACGTGCATACCTGAATGGCGGTGGAGTAGTCGTTCAGCTTGAGGGCAAGCCAGAAGATCCATAAAACCTGCAAAAGTACGCCGATGCCCGCCAGCAGCATCCGGCTGACGCTGTTGGGGATAGCCTCGCGTTTTTCCTCGGTGGTGTTGTTCATGTGTTGCCTCTTTTGTGCCGGGCGCGGCCCGGCTGCGTTGATTTTTTATCCAGTATAGCACAAAATCTTGCAGTATACCACACTTTTGCACCGGAATTTGCGGTATGTTCCACAAAGGGAGCGTCTCTGTGGCCGGGCAGGGGAGAGAGGACACGGAAAAATGCAAAATAGCACAAAAATTGCCCGCCTGTAAAATTGGCCTATATACGCTGAAATCCATGCGCGATGCGCTCTGCTGCCCGCACCGACAGAGACAGCACAGATAAAATAAACGCAATATATGTGCGGCTTCAATTGCGGCAATTCTTGCCGCGAGTTTTGGCGCGGCGATACAGCTGATTTTTAAAATGACGGTAATGTGTGTAGAATTCCGCGCGGCGGCAGAGGGGCAGCCACGGCAAGGCGGTTGGAATACAACAGGCAAAACGGTGGGAAATCGAAAATAGAAGCAAAAAAATGTTTTTTGCTGTTTTTACATAAGGTTGTTGAAATTTGGCAGATTATGTGATATTATAATTTCACAAATAAGGACGCACGAAGTCCTTATAGAATTTAGTGGAGGAATTTATTATGTTCGAGAAAATTCGCAAAATGAAGAATAAGAAGGGCTTCACCCTGGTAGAGCTCATCGTTGTCCTGGTCATCCTGGCCATCCTGGCCGCCCTGCTGATCCCCGCCCTGACCGGCTACATCGACAAAGCTAACAACCAGAAGGTTATTGCTACTACTCGTCAGGTTGTTATGGCTGCACAGACCGAGGTCTCTGAGGCTTATGGTAAGGCTTCTACCGGCAAATTGACCGATACCACTCTTAGCAATGCTAACAAGGGCACTGCTCCGGCTCCTGAGTTTGATAAGATTTGCTCTTTGGCAGAGGTTTCTGAGGGCAAGAATGGCGTTATCGCTATTACTATCAAGTATAATGCAGAGGGCCATGTTACTGAGGTTAAGGTTACCCAGAGTGGCAAGACCTGCACCTATAACGAGGATGCTACGCAGAATGCCAACAACGAGAACTACTACGTTGGCTAATTTTTGATTAGGCTTTAAGAGTTTGGCCCGATGCCTTGGCATCGGGCTTTTTTATATAATGCTTAATTGCAATGTTGGGTTGGTTTAATATGCAGTAGATGTAAAAAGCATCTCCGTCCATTTCCACCGCGTATACTCCCACGGGCGGATATGGAATCCGCCCCTACGGTCTGCCAATCCCGTTGCATTCTGCCTGCCGCCAACTTCGGCGGGGTGGGGGCACCCCGCCCTCTGGCCGCCGTGCCCGCTTCCGGCCACAGCAAACCTTCCGTGCAATCCCCCCACCCTCACCCCGCAGACAAAAGCCTCCCTTGTCAAAGGGAGGTGCCGAGCCTGCGAGGCGGAGGGATTCCTGCCCGTCTGCGGGTGTGACAGCGCACAGGGCATAGCCCGTCGGAATCCCTCCGGCCGCCTGCGGCGTCCACCTGCTCCCCTTCTGGCGCTACGCGCCACCTCCCCCGGCACGGGGGAGTCTGTCTTTGACAAGGGAGGCTTTTCTGCTCCCATCTTAAACTTCACTTCAAATTCCACTCTTGCAAAATCCGGCAAAGTGTGCTACAATCTCATAGCATACCGTTTTAGTGGGAAATATTCCCGCAACCCCAACCAAAAAAGGAGAGTCCCGCCTCATGTCCGAACGCCTGTGGGGAATCCTTGTGGATTCCTTTGGTAAAATATTGCTGCCCGGCCTGACCGTCACCATCCCGCTGACCGCCATCTCGTTCACGCTGGCGCTTATCATCGCGGTGGCGGTGGCGCTGGTGCAGTTTGCCCATGTGCCCGTTTTGCAGCGGCTGGCCCGGTTTTATATCTGGGTCATCCGCGGCACGCCTGTGCTGGTGCAGCTGTTCGTTGTGTTCTACGGCCTGCCCGGCGTCGGCATCCTGATTGAGCCGTTCCCCGCGGCGGTGCTCGTCTTTTCCATCAACGAGGGCGCGTACTGCGCCGAGACCATCCGCGCCGCGCTGGAATCCGTGCCCAAAGGCCAGATGGAGGCGGGGCAGTGCGTCGGCATGAGCTACTTACAGATCATCCGCCGCATCATCCTGCCGCAGGCGCTGCGCACGGCCTTCCCCACGCTGGCCAGTACGCTGATCGCTATGGTCAAGGATACCTCGCTGGCCGCGAACATCACCGTGACCGAAATGTTCATGACGACCCAGCGCATTGTGGCCCGCACCTATGAGCCGCTGGCCCTCTACATTGAGGTCGGTCTGGTTTACCTGCTGTTCTGCACCGTGCTGACCCGCCTGCAGGCCGTCGGCGAGCGGTACCTCAACAGCAAGGGCGCGCAAAGGAGCTGAACTATGCTGCAAATCAGAAATCTGCGCAAGTCCTTTGGCGATTTGCAGGTGCTCAAGAGCATCGATCTGGACGTGAACAAGGGCGACGTTGTCGCCATTTTAGGCCCCAGCGGAAGCGGAAAAACAACGATGCTGCGCTGCCTGAACTTTTTGGAAAAGTCCGACGGCGGCACGATGCTGTTTGACGACCGGCGCGTAGACCTGGCCCGCGTCACCCACGCCGAGGCCAACGCCCTGCGCCGCCGCACGGGGTTTGTCTTTCAAAGCTACAACCTGTTTGCCAACAAGACCGCGCTGCAAAACGTGACCGAGGGGCTTATCATCGCGCGCAAAATGCCGCGCCGCCGGGCCGAAGAGATCGCCCACGCCGCGCTGGTCAAGGTCGGCATGGATGACCGCGCCGACTACTACCCCAGCCAGCTTTCCGGCGGGCAGCAGCAGCGCGTGGCGATTGCCCGTGCCATGGCCGCCGACCCGGAGATCATCTATTTCGACGAGCCTACGTCCGCTTTGGACCCCGAGCTGACCGGCGAGGTGCTGGCCGTCATGCGCAGCCTGGCCGGGGAAGGCCGCACAATGCTGGTCGTGACCCACGAGATGGATTTTGCCCGCCACGCGGCCAACCGCGTGGTGTTCATGGAGCAGGGCGTCATTGTGGAGCAGAACACCGCCGAGGCGTTCTTCAACGACCCGCAGCAGCCCCGCACCAAAGAATTTTTGCAGACCTACAAGCAAAGGAGCCTATTGTAATGAAGAACCTGACCAAGCTGACCGCCCTGACCCTGACCGCCGCGCTGGCCCTGACCGCCTGCGGCAGCAGCGCCGCCACCACCGCGCCCGCAGCGGAATCCGCCGCCGGGAGCACCGCCGAGGCCGCGTCCGGCGACCTGTTGAGCGAGATCCAGGCCAAGGGCACCATCACGGTTGCGATGGAGGGCACATGGGCACCCTGGACCTACCACGATGAAAACGACAACCTCGTCGGCTACGACGTCGAGGTCGCCACCGAGATCGCGAAGAAGCTGGGCGTTGAGCCGCAGTTTGTCGAGGGCGAGTGGGACGGCCTGCTGGCCGGTCTGGACGCGGGCCGCTATGACATCATGGTCAACGGCGTGGACATCACCCCCGAACGCGCCGAAAAATACGACTTCTCGACGCCCTACGCCTTCAACCGCACCGCCGTCATCACCAAGGCCGACGATGACAGCATCAACACGCTGGAGGACCTGAAGGGCAAAAAGACCGCAAACACGATCTCCAGCACCTACGCCGAGCTGGCCGAGCAATACGGCGCGACGGTGACAGGCGTTGACGACCTGAACCAGACGTTTGAGCTGCTGCTGAGCGGGCGCATCGACGCGACGCTGAACGCCGAGATGACCTTCTATGATTACACGAAGGAGCACCCCGACGCGAATGTGAAGATCGCCGTGCTGACCGACGATGCGAACCAGATCGCCATCCCGATGCGCAAGGGCGACGAGACTGCCGCCCTGCGCACGGCCATTGATACCGCCATTGACGAGCTGCGCGCCGACGGCACGCTGAAGGCATTGAGCGAAAAATACTTTGGCCGCGATATTTCTACGGAAGAATAACCTTTGTAAAAAATATAAGGGGCGTTCACCCCCTTGGCCCCCTCTGCGAGGGGGCTCCGCCCGCAGGCGGTGGGGGAGAGAACTGTACGGTTGCCCGAAATATTTCGGGTTATGGCCAGGTTCTCTCCCTCCGCCCCTGCGGGGCACCGCTCCCCCTCTGGCGCAAGCGCCACCTCCCCCGTATCGGGGGAGTCTGTCTCGCAGAGGGAGGTTTTTGAAACGCTGAAGGGGCTGCTGCACACGCAACAGCCCCTTTTGTTTTTGGGGAAATTATACCTTGCGAAGGATGCCGTCGGTCAAATCGACGCTGTCGACTTCCTCCATCCCGCCGCGGCGCAGCGCTTCGTCGGGGTAAGGGAGCACGCGCCGCGTGCCGTCAGCACCTTCACGCCGGAGACCTCGCCCAGCTGCAGCGTCACGCGCCGGATGCGCGTCACGTCGTTCTGCCGGGCCACGTCCTCCACCGTGCGAATGATGTGGAATACAATGCCAAGCTCGTGCATTACTTCTCCTTCTTGGCAAAGCGGATCTTGATCTCGCGCTTCGCCATGTAGGGCAGAATGGCCTTGAACTTGTCCTCGCTCCTGACCATCTTGCTGCACTCGGGCAGATCGCGGTGCAGGCGGATGGCATCAAACGCGCACTTTGTCGTGCAGACGCCGCAGCCAATGCACTTGTTCGGGTCCACAACGCTGGCACCGCAGCCCAGACAGCGCGCTGTCTCGATTTTGACCTGATCCTCGGTCAGCGTCAGGTGCGCGTCGCGGAAGGAACGGTGCGCGTCAATGCCCGCATCCAGCGCGGCGGACTGGCGCGGTGCGCGGCCATACTCGCCCAGCGCCAGATTCGACTTGTCCAGCTCGTGGAAGTCGTGGCGGTTGCGGCCAATCGTCAGGCAGCAGACCGACGACGGCCATCTGCTGCAAAAGCGGCTCCAGCTCCCCGGCAGGCTTGCCCGTGGCCTTGACCAGCTCGGGCAGGGTCATGGGCTTGCGGACCTTCATTTTTAAGGCAACGTCCGCCATCTCGTCGGTCACGATGGACGCCAGGCCCCAGTGTTCGGGGGCGTCCTTCGTCAGAATGCCCTTTTTGGCTGGGATGCGGTCCGTGATCATCTGGCCCAGCCTGGCAATTTTCTCGCGGTACGGCTCGTCCCTCGGAATCTCGAAGGGCAGCCTGCTCTCATCCGGCGGGAACGCAGTGGGTTTGCTCATGGTGGGCCCCTTTTTTGTGCCGTTGCTCCGTTTTATTTTCTGCGCTTTTTCCCCCTTTTTTTTGGGGGGGAGGTGGCCCCGCAGGGCCGGATGAGGGAAAAGTGTGCTATTGCTGCCCTTGAACGGGTTGCTGCCGGTAGGTCAGACCTCATCAGTCACCTTCGGTGACAGCTTCCCCGGCGGGGGAAGCCTCCGCTTTGATAAAGTGCTCCACCACCATCCGCTGCGCCTCCGGCGTAAACAGCAGCACTGAATACGGCGTGCCGCGGGCGCTGACCTTGTCCTCGCTGCGCAGACCGGCGTCCACACCGGCAGGGGTCGGCACGTAGTAAAAGCCCTTCGTCGGCAGTCGCTCCATGCCGATAAGCCGCTGCGCCAGCAGCCACTCGTCGATCTCCTTGATGGTCGGTGCCTTCACATCCGGGTCACCGGCGGCTTCGATCAGCGCGGCCTTCAGCTCCGCGCCGGTATAGCTGTCCTGATAGTTGAAGCTGCGCGCATCCTCCGCCGTCAGGTAAAACGCGGGGCGCTCGGCCTTCGGCGGCTTTTTCTTCTTCTCGGACGGCAGCGGCTTTTCCGGCTCCGGTGCGGGCGGGTCCAGGCTCAAAACGGCGTCGGGGTGGTCGGCGCGGTAAGTGTCAATGACCGCAAAGAACGCGGCACCGTACTTTTCATACTTGCGCTCACCCATGCCGTAGATGCCCAGCATATCCTCCGCGCGGCGCGGCGCGCGCAGGCACATATCCACCAGCGACTTGTCACCGAACACGACGTAGGGCGGCAGTCCCTCGCGCTGGGCGGTGTCGAACCGCAGCTGGCGCAGCTGATTGAACAGCTCCAGTCCGGCGCTCGTCAGCGCGTCCATCGGGCTGCGGCGCTTCGGCTTCGGTGCGCGGGCCTGCTCCGGCTCACGCTGCGGCGGCAGCTTGACCAGCACCTGCCCGCCGGCCTTCAGCGGGGCAATATCCCCGATGTGCAGCACGGCGTACTGGTCGTCGCTCTGCACCAAATATCCATCCTCCAGCAGCTGGGCCAGCAGGCGTTCCAGCGTCTCGCGCGGGGTGTCCTTCATCCGGCCGTAGCTCTTGAAGCGCTCGGCTCCCAGCTCCCGCAGACGCGCACGGTTCGCGCCCTGTAAAGTGCCGAACAAAATCGCTTTGCCGTACCGCCCGTGCAGCTCGGCCACGCAGTTGATCATCCACTTGGCGGCGTCGGTCATATCGACCTCGTCAAAATCGTTGTTGCAGCTGCCGCAGTTGCCGCACGGCGCGGTGGGATGCTCGCCGAAATAGGCCAGAATGTAGTTGCGCAGGCACTCCGTCGTCTGGCAGTAGCGCTCCATCGTCTGCAAGCGCTGCAGGTCGCGCTGGCGCAAAAGGTCGGCCTCCTCGTCGTCCATCTCGGCAAAATCCTTTTTGTCCAGCAGAAATTTGTTGATGATGACGTCCTGCGCCGAAAAAAGCAGCACACACTGCGACGGCAGCCCGTCACGCCCGGCACGGCCCGCCTCCTGGTAATAATTCTCCATGCTCTGGGGCATGTTGTAGTGCAGCACGAACCGCACGTTGGACTTGTCAATGCCCATGCCAAAGGCGTTCGTCGCCACAATGACCGGCGCGGTGTCGTAGATGAAGTCATTCTGATTTTTGCGGCGTGCTTCGGCGGACAGGCCCGCGTGGTACTTTGTGGCCGCAAAGCCGTATTCGGTCAGAAGCTCCTGCAGCTTGTCCACATTCTTGCGGGTGGCGCAGTAGATGATGCCGCTCTCGCCGGGGTGGTCGCGCAGATATTGGATGACAAAATCGTCCTTGCGGCGGGTGCGCTCGACCTGAAAGTAGAGGTTGGGCCGGTCAAAGCCGGTCACAAGCACCTTCGGGTCGTGGAGCCGCAGCGTGCAGACAATGTCGTCCTTGACCTCCCGCGTGGCCGTGGCCGTGAACGCCGACACGATAGGGCGGCGGGGCAGACTGTCGATGAAGTCGAGGATCTTTAAGTAGCTCGGGCGGAAATCCTGTCCCCACTGGCTGATGCAGTGCGCCTCATCCACCGTGACCATCGAGATGTCCGCCCCCGCGGCAAAGCTGCGGAACACCGGGCTTTCCAGCCGTTCAGGCGCGACGTAGACGAGTTTGTAGCTGCCCTCGGCCGCCAGGTCCAGCGCGCGGGCGATCTGTGTCTCGGTCAGCGACGAGTTGATAAATGCCGCATGGATGCCCGCTGCGTTCAGCCCCTTGACCTGGTCCTGCATCAGCGAGATCAGCGGCGAGATGACGAGCGTCAGCCCCGGCAGCAGCAGGGCAGGGACCTGATAGCAGAGCGACTTGCCCGCGCCGGTGGGCATGATGGCCAGCGCGTCCCGCCCGGCCAGAAGGGCGCTGACGATCTCCTCCTGCCCGGGGCGGAAGGAGTCGTAGCCGAAATATCGTTTTAACGCTTCAAGCGGAGTCATGAAGGACCTCCTGAACTTTTTCTTCCATTATACCACATCCGCACCCCTGCGGCCAGAGAAACGCGCACTTTACACCGCGCACCGTCTGCGGTATACTGGTAGCAAACTATAGCAAACTATAAAAACAGGAGCTGTCGCTATGATTCTGGATATTGTTGTGGACGTACAAAAGGACTTTATCACGGGTGCGCTGGCGAACCCCCAGGCACAGGCCAACGTGGCCCACCTGGCCGAGACCGTTAAGGCCCATGCCCGGGCCGGGCACTGGCTGTTCCTGACGCGGGACACCCACCCCGACAACTACCTTGCCACGCGGGAGGGACGCCACCTGCCTGTGGAGCACTGCATCGAGGGCGAGGACGGCTGGAACTTTGCGCCCGAGCTGGAGAACGCGCTGGACGGTACCGAGCCCGAGGTCTGCCACATCGTCAACAAGCCCACCTTCGGCAGCTACATGCTGCCGAGCGAGATCCTCGACGAGCTAATGGCCCACAACAAGGCCGTGGACGACATTGAAAAGATCGTCATCTACGGCTACTGCACCGACATCTGCGTCATCAGCAACGCCATGGTGCTGCGCGCGGCCTTCCCGGAGACGGAAATCGAAATCCTGTCCGACTGCTGCGCCGGGGTCACGCCCCAGTCCCACCAAACGGCGCTGGACGCCATGCGGGCGTGCCAGTTCACAATCGTATAAAGCGTATAAAGGCAAAATTGGAACCGACGCACTCTTGCGTTTCTCACCGCGTTGTGCTATACTTTACACCGTAAAACTGAATACGACAGCAGGTGCCTTTTTATGCCGCCGTTCGGCGCATGGAAAAGGGTAAAAGGGAAGCGGGTGCAAATCCCGCACGATCTCGTCACTGTGATAAGGGAGCCTGCCGCCAGGGTGCATTTGCACCGGTCACTGGGTTTTGACCCGGGAAGGCGGCGGCGGGCGTTGAGCTTTCAGCCAGGAAACCTGCCTGCTGCCGGGTACGGGGGCGCACCGCCCCAGATCACGAGGAATTGGTTGTACCGCAAAGCACCTGCTTACAATACGGGGTCTTTTGTGTTGCCATTCTGCACGCAAAAGACCTCGTTTTTTACGGGGTCAATTTCCGTGTGCCCTGCTGTTCTCTCCCGTACTGTCTCCCAGCTTTAAACAAAGAAAGGAAGCAAGAACACATGAGAAGGATCACCTACAGGAAAGCTGCCGCCGTCGCCATGGCCGCAGCACTGTCCGCCGCCCTGCTGGTAGGCTGCGGCAGCACCGCCGCGAGCACTGACAGCGCTGCCGCGAGCACCGTCGCCGACGAAAGCGCCGCAGAAAGCACCGCAGAGGATGCAGAAAAGACCGCAGACGAGGGAGATGCAGACGAAGTGGCCGCTAAGAACTGCGCCGATTTGATCGACGCCATCTACGTGCAGGAGCGCAGCGCCGACACCGATGCCCAGTGCGAGGCCGCCAAGGCTGCCTGGGATGCCCTGACCGACACCCAGAAGGAACTGGTCGAGGGTGAGAACGCAGACCCCGACTACTTTGGCCGCGACACCGGCGACGCCGGCAAGGACGACCCGCGCAATGCCGACGACATCGGCGAAAATGAGCTGCTGGTCGTCAGCTTCGGCACCTCCTTCAACGGCAGCCGCGCCGCTGACATCAAGGGCATCGAGGACGCCCTGCAGGCCGCCTACCCGGATTGGAGCGTCCGCCGCGCCTTCACCGCGCAGATCATCATCAACCACGTTCAGGCCCGCGACGGCGAGAAGATCGACAACATGGACCAGGCGCTTGACCGTGCCGTTGCCAACGGCGTCAAGAATCTGGTTGTCCAGCCTACGCACCTGATGCACGGCGCCGAGTACGACGAGATGTGCGAGGCGGTTGAGCAGTACAGGGACAAGTTCGACAGCGTTGCCATTGCCGAACCCCTGCTGGGCGAGGTCGGCGAAGATGCCGCCGTCATCAACGCCGACAAAGAGGCCGTAGCCGCCGCCATCACCGCTGAGGCCGTCAAGACCGCCGGGTATGACGACGCCGCTGCCGCCGCTGCGGACGGCACCGCCTTTGTCTTTATGGGCCACGGCACGTCCCACACCGCCAAGGTCAGCTACAGCCAGATGCAGACCGCGATGCAGACGCTGGGCTATGACAACGTCTTTATCGGCACCGTCGAGGGTGAGCCCGAGGACACCGCCTGCGACGCCGTTATCGAGAAGGTCAAGGAGGCCGGTTACACCAAGGTCATCCTGCGCCCGCTGATGGTCGTCGCCGGTGACCACGCCAACAACGACATGGCCGGTGCCGAGGACGATTCCTGGCTGAGCCAGTTCAACGCCGCCGACTGCTTTGAGAGCGTCGACACCCAGATCGCAGGTCTGGGCGAGATCGGCGACATCCAGCAGCTCTACGTTGACCATGCCGGGGCCGCCATCGATTCCCTGAACGGCTGAGAAAGACCTATTCTGCCCGGAGGGTAAGCTCCGGGCAGTTTTTTGGTTTTTGGGAAAGCATGGCAGGGGCCGATGTGATGCCCTGCCATGCCGTAGGGGCGGATTCCATATCCGCCCGCGCTGCCTCCCGCTAATGCCTGATAAATATGTATAGATTAATGAGGTAAGGAAAGCATGAAAAAGCTCCAACTCGCATCCATGACTCTCGCTGCCCTGCTGCTGGCGGGCTGCGGTGCGTCCGCAGCGTCCACCGCCGAGAGCACGTCCGAGGCGGTCTCCACGGAAGAAACCGCCCCTGCCGCCACCGCGGCCCCGGCGGAGACCCAGGCCCCCGCTGCCGCGCTGCCGGACGGCGTATACACCGCTAAGTTCAACACCGACAGCAGTATGTTCCACGCCAACGAAGCCGTGGACGGCATGGGCACGCTGACGGTGGAAAACGGCACGATGACCTTCCACGTCAGTCTGCAGTCCCAGAAGATCGTCAACCTGTATCCGGGCATGGCCGCCGACGCCCCCGCCCACGAGAGCGACTGGCTGCAGCCTACCGTTGACACGGTGACCTACTCCGACGGCACCAGCGACGAAGTATACGGCTTCGACATCCCCGTTGCGGCTGTCGATGCCGATTTCCAGCTGGCTATCCTCGGCACCAAGGGCACCTGGTATGACCATACGGTCAGCGTCTCCGATGCCGAGCCTGCGGCAGAGGATGCGGCTGCGGCAGCCGTCGAGATCCCCACCGATGGCAGCTACACCTGCGCTGTGACGCTGGAGGGCGGCAGCGGACGCGCCACCGTCGAAAGCCCCGCCGCGCTGACCGTGGCCGACGGCATTATGACCGCGACCATCGTCTGGAGCAGCCCGAACTATGACTATATGCTCGTCGATGGCGAAAAGTACCTGCCCGTCAACACCGACGGCAACTCGACGTTTGAGATCCCCGTTGCCGCGCTGGATACCGCGCTGGCCGTCACGGCGGACACCGTCGCCATGAGCACCCCGCACGAGATCGACTATACCCTGACCTTTGACAGCGCGACGCTGGCCGCCGCCGAATGAGGCGCGCGGCAGCTTTTGCCCTGCCCGCTCTGCTGCTGGCAGGGTGCGCGGCTGCATCCCAGGCTCCCGCGCAAACGGACGCATTGACGATAGAAAACCGCTATCCGCTGGAATATGCGACGCAGTTCACGGTGGATGTGTGCGCGGGCGGCTATGACCTCATCACGATTGACGGCAGCCGCTATCTCGTCGTGCCGGAGGGGGCCGCTGCGCCCGCCAATCTGGACGCAGACATCACCGTTTTGCAGCAGCCTATCCAAAATATCTACCTTGTGTCGTCGTCCGCGATGGATCCCATCATCAGCATTGGCGGGCTGGGGGCTGTGGCGCTGTCCGGCACGCAGGCCGAAAACTGGTACCTCGACGCGGCCCGCACCGCCATGGAGCAGGGCGAGATCGCCTACGCGGGCAAGTACAGCGCGCCCGATTACGAGACGATCCTGTCCGCCGACTGCGGCCTTGCCATCGAGAACACAATGATCTACCACACGCCCGAGGTGAAGGAGCAGCTCGAAAAATTCGGCGTGCCGGTCCTCGTCGAGCGCTCGAGCTACGAGAGTGACCCGCTGGCCCGGATGGAATGGGTCAAGCTGTACGGCATCCTGCTGGGCAGAACCGAGGAGGCCGAGCGCGTTTTTGACGACGCTGTGCAGCGCATTGCACCGCTGCTGGACGAGGAACCCACCGGCAAGACTGCGGCGTTCTTCTCCATCACCTCAAACAATCTCGCCACGGTGCGCAAGGGCGGCGATTACGTCGCCAAGATGATCGGGCTGGCGGGCGGCAGCTACGTCTTTGCCGATCTGACGGACAGCGGCAACAATCTGGCGACTGTCAATATCTCGCTCGAGGATTTCTACGCCGGGGCGCGTGACGCCGATGTGCTGCTCTACAACAGCACGATTGAGGGCGAGCTGCGCACAATGGATGAGCTGCTCGCCAAATGTCCGATGCTGGCGGACTTCAAGGCCGTGCAAAGCGGTAGCGTCTGGTGTACGTCGCAGAGCCTTTTCCAGCAGAGCATGGAGCTGCCGGAGCTGATCCTGGATATGAACAAGGTGTTCACCGAGGATGACCCAGACGACAGTGAATTGACATTTTTGAAGAAACTGCACTGAAAATTTAACGAGGCGGCAAAAACAGGCGCACAAAACCGTGGCGCATCCGTAGGGGCGGATTCCATATCCGCCCGCACCATTGCCGCCCGCCGCAAAGGGAACCACGCATGCACACCTCCAAACGCATGACAATTGCATATCTCGCCATGGCGGCGGCCCTGCTGGCGCTGTTTGCGCTCAACCTGTTCTGGGGCAGCGTTGCGCTCTCCCCGGCGGACATCGCGGCGGCCCTGCTGGGCCGCCGTACAACCGCGCTGGCGGCCAACATCCTGCTGCAGCTGCGCCTGCCGCGCGCCGTCATGGTCGTACTGCTGGGGGCGGCGCTCTCGGTGGCCGGGTATCTGCTGCAAACGTTTTTTGCCAACCCGATTGCCGGGCCGTTCGTCATGGGCATTTCCAGCGGGGCCAAGCTGGCCGTGGCGCTGACGATGGTCGTCTTTTTGAACCGCGGTCTGCTCACCGGCTCACTGACGCTGATCCTGGCGGCGTTTGCCGGGGCCATGGCGGCCATGCTGTTTGTGCTGGCCGTGGCGCGCCGCGTGCAGCAGATGAGCATTTTGGTTATCTGCGGCGTCATGATCGGCTACATCTGCTCGGCCGTCACCGATATTGTCGTCGCCTTCGCGCAGGATTCCAACATCGTCAACCTGCACAACTGGTCGATGGGCAGCTTCTCCGGCATGACCTGGGGCAATGTCGCCACGGCGGCGGCCATCGTGCTGCCCTGCCTGGCCGCCGCGTTTTTGCTCTCCAAGCCAATGGCTGCCTACCAGCTGGGCGAAAGCTACGCCGCCAGCGTCGGCGTGCCGGTGCGGGCGTTTTCCGTGGTGCTTGTGCTGCTGTCAAGCCTGCTGGCGGCCTGCGTCACGGCATTTGCCGGACCGATCTCCTTCGTCGGCATTGCGGTGCCGCATCTGGTAAAACATACGCTGGACAGTGCAAAACCGCTGCGGGTGCTGCCGGGCTGCGCACTGGGCGGCGCGGCATTCTGCCTGCTGTGCGACCTGATCGCCCGCAGCCTGTTTGCACCCACCGAGCTGTCCATCAGCTCGGTCACAGCGGTGTTTGGTGCGCCGGTGGTCATCTGGCTGCTTGTGCGCCGCCACAGCGGGGAGGGCACGGTATGAGCTGTTGTGAAACGCAAAATCTCGCCGTCGGCTACGGTGTGCCGCTGCTGCGGGACATTGCCCTGCACGCCGAGCGCGGCAAAATTCTGGCGCTCATCGGTCCGAACGGCGCGGGCAAATCCACTCTTTTAAAAACGTTGGCCGGGCAGCTGGCGGCGCAGGGCGGCGCGGTGCTGCTGGACGGGCAAGACCTGACGGCCTACACCCCCAACGCCCGGGCGCGCAAGCTGGCGCTGATGCTGCCCCACACGGCCCGCACCGAGCTGACGTCCTGCTTTGAGGTCGCCGCCGCCGGGCGCTACCCCTACACCGGGCGGCTGGGCATTTTGTCCGACACCGACAGGCAGCAGGTGCATGACGCCCTCTGCCTTGTCCGGGCGGAGGAGCTGGAGGACCGCGATTTTGCCAGGATCAGCGACGGCCAGCGCCAGCGCGTGCTGCTGGCCCGCGCGGTCTGCCAGCAGCCGGAGATTTTGCTTCTGGACGAGCCAACGTCGTTTTTAGACGTAAAGGGCAAGGCGGAGCTCATGGACATCCTGCAAGTGCTGGCGCATGAAAAGAATGTGGCCGTCATCGTGACGCTGCATGAGCTGGAGCTGGCCCAAAGGCTGGCCGACGCCGTAGTCTGCGTTGCGCCGTCAGGCGTGTCCGCTGTGCTGGCACCGCAGGACGCCTTTGCACAGGACAATATCTGTGCGCTGTTTGGACTGACCACCGACCAATACGCGGTGCTGTTTGCCGGGAGCGGCGCAAAGCCGAAGCCCCAATTTGAGCACTACATCCGCAGCGGGCAGCGTTTACTGCGCTGCGGCTACACCACCGGCACCTGTGCGGCGCTGGGGGCGGCGGGCGCGGCGCGGCTGCTGCTGACCGGCCACGCGCCGGAAAGCGTTGGTCTGCGCACGCCCAAGGGCATCGTCGTGGAGGTCGCACCGCAGTTCTGCCGCCTGACGGCAGACGGGGCCGCGTGCGCCATCGTCAAAGACGGCGGCGACGACATCGACGCCACGACGGGGCTGCCGGTCATTGCCGCGGTCACACTGCTGCCCGACGCGCCGCGCACCGTTACGATTGACGGCGGGGCGGGGGTGGGCCGTGTGACAAAGCCCGGCCTCGACCAGCCCGTCGGCGCGGCGGCCATCAACCGTGTGCCGCGGCAGATGATAACCGAGGCGCTTTTGCGGGAGGCGGACGCCGTCGGCTACGGCGGCGGGTTCGCGGTGGTCATCTCCATCGAAGGCGGCGAGGCTGCGGCCAAGCGCACCTTCAACCCGCATCTGGGGGTCGAGGGCGGCCTGTCGGTGCTGGGCACCAGCGGCATTGTGGAGCCGATGAGCCAGCAGGCGCTTCTGGATACGCTGCAAATCGAAATCCACCAGGCAGCGTTGAAAAGCCGCCGCCTGATTTTAGCCCCCGGCAACTACGGGCTGGACTACCTGGCCGCCAACTACCCCGCGCTGCACGAGATCCCTGTCGTAAAAATCTCAAATTTTATCGGCGAGGCGCTGGATATGGCAGCGGCGGAGCACTTCGCGGAGGTGCTGCTCGTCGGGCATGTGGGCAAGCTCGTCAAACTGGCGGGCGGCATCATGAACACCCACTCCCGCTGTGCCGACTGCCGCACTGAGCTGTTTTGCGCCCATGCGGCGCTCTGCGGCGCGGACGCGGCGACCTGCCGCGCCCTGATGGACGCCGCCACGACAGACGCCTGTCTGGACATTCTGGACGCCGCGCAGCTGCGGGAGCCGGTCATGGCCAGCCTGCTCACAGCAATCCAGACGCATCTGGACCGCCGCGCGGCGGGGGCGTTCAAGGTCGGCGCGGTGCTGTTCTCAAACCGGAACGGCCCGCTGGGACAGACAAAAACTGCCGATACACTGTTGAAATTGTGGAAGGGAGCCTGACATGGTACATTTTGTGGGGGCTGGTCCCGGCGCACCGGACCTGATTACCCGGCGCGGCGCGGCCCTGCTGCAAACGGCGGACTGCATCATCTACGCGGGCAGCCTGGTCAACCCGGCGCTGCTGGGGTTGGCGGGGCCGGACTGCACCATCTGTAACAGCGCTGAAATGACGCTGGAGCAGGTGCTTGCCGTCATGAAAGAAAACGAAGCAGCGCACAAAACCACCGTGCGGCTGCACACGGGCGACCCCTGCCTGTACGGCGCGATCCGGGAACAGATGGACGCGCTGGACGCCATGGGCATCGCCTACGACGATACGCCCGGCGTGTCGAGCTTCTGCGGTGCGGCAGCGGCGCTGAACGCCGAGTACACGCTGCCCGGCGTCAGCCAGACCGTCATCATCACCCGGATGGAGGGCCGCACCCCCGTGCCCGAGGGTGAGCGGCTGGCCGCACTGGCCGCCCACGGGGCGACGATGGTCATCTTCCTCTCCATCGGCCTGATCGACAAGGTGCAGGCCGCGCTTCTGCAGGGCGCGTATACGCCCGCAACGCCCGCCGCCGTTGTCTACAAGGCGACGTGGCCGGAACAGAAAATTGTACATTGCACCGTCGGAACGCTGGCCGAAAGCACCCGCGCGGCGGGCATTGCCAAGACGGCGCTCATCGTCGTCGGGGACTTTTTGGCCGCGCGGTATGACCGCAGCAAGCTGTATGACCCGGCGTTCACGACGGAGTTCCGAAGGGGGACGGACCGATGACCTGCGCGTACATTGCGTTCACGGCGCGGGGGCTGGCGCTGGCGCAGCAGCTGGCAGCGGCCTGCCCTGGCAGCGTGGCCCGCGGCGGTGCGGACGGTGTCCGCCTGAACGATTGGACCGCTGCGCAGTTTGCACAAAGCGACGCACTGATTTTTGTAGGAGCTGCCGGGATAGCGGTGCGAGCCATCGCGCCGCACTGCCGCAGCAAGGCTGCGGACCCCGCCGTCGTTGTGCTGGATGAGGGCGGGCGGTTCGCCATTCCGCTGCTGTCGGGGCATCTGGGCGGCGCAAACGAGCTGGCGCAGCGGCTGGCGGCGGTCTGCCATGCCGTGCCGGTCATCACGACGGCCACCGACGGACGCGGCGTTTTTGCCGTGGACGAGTGGGCCAAGCGCCAGAACTGCGTCGTGGCCGAGCCGGAGCGCATCCGCTGCGTGAGCGGGGCACTGCTGGCCGGGCAGAGCGTTTGCTATGCCGCCGACTGGACTGTTTCCGGCACGCCGCCCGCGGGTGTAGAGCCTGCAGCCGCCGCTGACCGCGCGGATTTTGCGCTGACGCTGACCCCGACGGGGGAGGCGCTGCACCTGATCCCCCGCATTGCGGTGCTGGGCGTCGGCTGCAAGCGCGGCACGACGGCGGAAAAGTTGGAAACAGCCTTTGCGGCCTTCTGCGCGGAGCACCGGTTTGCCCCGCAGGGCGTTATCCGCGCCGCCAGCATTGACTTGAAAAAGGATGAGCCGGGTCTGGCGGCGTTCTGCCAGGCGCACGGCTGGGAGCTGGACTTTTATACCGCCGCTGCCCTGCGCACGGCTAAAGGCCGCTTTACGGCCTCCGGCTTTGTGCAGAGCATCACGGGTGTGGACAATGTCTGTGAGCGTGCGGCGGTGCTGGCTGCAGACGGGGTGCTGTTCATCCCGAAGTGGGCGCACGACGGCGTGACCCTTGCCGTGGCGCTGGCCCCCTTTGCCCCGGATTGGAGATGGAGAAATGATGAACCGTAGTCTTGTGTACGTGGTGGGGCTCGGCCCGGGCGGTGCGCAGTATTTGACCGCCCAGGCGCAGTGCGCCCTGCAGGCCGCCGACGTGCTGTGCGGCTACACGGTCTACATCGACCTTGTGCGCCCACTTTACCCGGATAAAGAGGTCTACGCCACCGGCATGACGCGGGAGCTTGACCGCTGCCGCTGGGCGCTGGAAACCGCGCAAACCGGCAAGACTGTGGCGCTCGTCTGCTCCGGTGATGCCGGGGTCTACGGCATGGCCAGCCCGCTGCTGGAGCTGGCGGAGCACTGCCTGGAGGTGGAGGTCGAGATCGTGCCCGGCCTGACCGCCGCTTTGAGCGGGGCCGCGGTGCTGGGGGCACCGTTGGCGCACGATTTTTGCGTGATCTCGCTGTCGGACCGGCTGACGCCGTGGGCCGTCATTGAAAAGCGGCTGGCCTGTGCCGCGGCGGGGGACTTCTGTCTGGCGCTCTACAACCCGTCGTCCAGAGGCCGCGCCGACTACCTGCAAAAGGCCGTTCGCATTCTGCGGGACAACGGCAAGGGCCCGGACACGGTCTGCGGGCTGGTGCGCTGCATTGGCCGCGACGGCCAGACCGCGCGGCTGCTGACGCTGGCCGAGCTGGAAAGCACCGCCGTGGATATGTTCACGACGGTCTTTGTCGGCAACGCTGCAACGCAGATTTTGCACGGCAGAATGGTTACGCCAAGGGGGTATCGCGGCGTATGAATGTGGTGGTTTTCAGCGGTACAACGGAGGGGCGCAGCTTCTCCCGCGCGCTGGCGACGCTCGGCGCGGCGGTCACGGTCTGTGTGGCGACAGAGCTGGGGGCCGAGGAACAGGGCTGCGCCGACGGCATCACGGTGCGCACCGGGCGGCTGGACGCCGAAGGAATGACGGCGCTGCTGCGCGGTGCGGCGCTCTGCGTTGACGCGACCCACCCGTATGCCGCCGAGGCAACGCGCAATATCCGTGCGGCGGCAGCGGCGGCGGGCGTTGAATATCACCGTCTGCTGCGCCCCGCCAGCCCCCTGCCCGCGGGCAGTGTGGTGCTGGCCGATGCCGCCCGGGCCGCCGCGTATCTGGCAGACAGACCGGGGCGCGTCCTGCTGGCGACGGGTGCCAAGGAGCTGCCCGCCTTCGCAGCGCTCGACCCGGCGCGGCTCTACCCGCGCGTCCTGCCAACGCTGGCAGGTATCGCAGCATGTGAGGCAGCGGGCATTCCGCACCGCAATATCCTTGCGATGCAGGGGCCTTTTACGAAAGAATTAAATGCGGCACTGCTGCACCAGTTCCATATCGACTATATGGTCACGAAGGACGGCGGCGCGGCGGGCGGCTTTGCCGAAAAGGCCGAGGCCGCCGCCCGGTGCGGCGTGCAGCTCATTGTGCTGCGCCGCCCGGACGACGCGGGCGAGGCCACTGACACAATTTTACAGCGATGCAGGGAGCTTTTATGAAGATCACATTGGTGGGCATGGGCAGCGGAGCGCCCGGCAGCCTGACAGCGGCGGGGCTGGAGACGCTGCGCGGAGCGGAGCTGATCATCGGCGCGCGCCGCCTGCTGGAAAATCTGCCCGAGGGCTGCACGGCAAACCGCGCAGCCCTCTATAAAACGGACGAAATTTGCGCATTGCTGCGGCAGACAGATTGCGCGGAGGTCACGGTGGTTTTCAGCGGCGACACAGGCTTCTACTCCGGCGCGGCGGCGCTCTGCCGCGCATTGGACGATGCGGGTCTGCCGTACACGGTGCTGCCCGGCGTTTCCAGCGTGCAATTATTGGCCGCGGCGCTGGGCCGCCCGTGGCAGGGCTGGCGGCTCGTCTCCGCCCACGGCTGTGCATGTGACCCGGTGACCGCCTGCCGCGCAGGCGGGACAACCTTTTTCCTGACCGGCGGCAGCGAGACCCCCGCGACGCTCTGCCGACAGCTGGCGGATGCCGGGCTGGGTGACGCTGCGGCCACGGTGGGGGAAAACCTCGGCACGCCGTCCCAGCGGCTTGTGACCGGCACGGCGCAGGAGCTGGCCGCACAGCACTTTGCACCGCTCAGTGTCCTGCTTGTGGAAAATGTGCCCGCGCCCCTGCGCCGCACGCCCGGCCTGCCCGATGCAGCGTTCATCCGCGGCAAAACGCCGATGACCAAGCAGGAGGTCCGCGCTGCCGCGCTGGCCAAGCTGGCTGTGCGCCCCACAGATACCCTCTGGGATGTGGGCGCGGGCACCGGCAGCGTCAGTGTGGAGCTGGCGCTGGCCGCCCCTGCGGGCCGGGTCTGCGCCGTGGAGTGTGACGCGGAAGCCTGTGACCTTATCCGTCAAAATTGCGCAAAATTTGCGGTGCAAAATCTGCACCTTACCGAAGGCTTTGCCCCCGCCGCACTGGCAGGCTGGCCCGCGCCGGACGCTGTTTTTATCGGCGGCAGCAAGGGCAGCCTGCGGGCTGTCGTCGATGCCGCGCTGGCCGCGAACCCCGATGCACGGCTCTGTATCAGCGCCATTGCGCTGGAAACCTTACAGGAGGCTGTTGCGGCCCTGACGGCCCACGGCCTGACCGCCCAGGTCACACAAATCGCAGTCAGCCGCAGCCGGGCGGCGGGCAGCCTGCACCTGCTCATGGCGAACAACCCGGTTTTCTTGATCGCGAGGGAGTAAAAATGCTGCAATTGGTTCTGGCTGCACCCCGCTCCGGCAGCGGAAAAACAACGGCAGCCTGTGCACTGCTGGCGGCGCTGACTGCCCGCGGGCTGACCCCCTGCGCGTTCAAGTCGGGGCCGGACTACATCGACCCGATGTTCCACCGCGCGGTGCTGGGCGTCGAAAGCCACAATCTCGACCTGTTTTTCTCTGCACCGCAGATCGCCCGCGCACTCTACGCCCGGCACGCGGCGGGGCACGGCGCGGCAGTCGTCGAGGGGGCCATGGGCTACTACGACGGCCTTGGCGGCGTGACCGACACGGCCAGCGCGTGGCAGCTGGCCGACACGCTGGACCTGCCCGCACTGCTCGTTGTGCGGCCCAAGGGGGCAAGCCTGACGCTGGCGGCGGAGCTGCGCGGGCTGACGGCGTTCCGCACACCGCACCATATCGCGGGAATTTTGCTCAATGATTGTACGCAAAATTTGTGCACCCTGCTGAAGCCGATGCTCGAAAAAGAGACCGGTCTGCCCGTGGTCGGCTGCCTGCCGCCGCTGCCCGAGGCCGCGATAGAAAGCCGCCACCTCGGTCTGAAAACCGCCGCCGAGATCGACGATCTGCAGCGCAAGATACAGCTCTTGTCCGATGCCGCGCAGCAAACCATCGACTGGCCGCTGCTGCACACCCTGTTTGACCGCCCCGCGCCCGCCGCTGTGCCGTGCACGGTGCCCCCGCCGCGGGTGCGCCTTGCCGTGGCAAGGGACGCCGCGTTCTGCTTTACCTACGCCGAAACGCTGGAGGCACTGCGGGAAAACGGCGCGGAGCTGTGCTTTTTCAGCCCGCTGGCCGACACGGCGCTGCCGGATAACATCGGAGGGCTTTACCTGCCGGGCGGCTACCCCGAGCTGTATGCCGCCCGGCTGGCCGCGAACGCTCCCTTGCGCGCCGCCGTAAAAAGCGCCGTGCAGGGCGGTCTGCCCACCGTGGCCGAGTGCGGCGGCTTTTTGTACCTGGGCCGGACATTACAGGACGCCGACGGCACGCCCCACCCGATGGCGGGCGTGCTGCCCGGGCAGGGCTTCAAGGTCGGGCGGCTTGTGCGGTTCGGCTACGCCCGCCTGACCGCCCGCACCGACAGTATGCTGTTCCGCGCGGGGGAGACCCTGCCCGTCCACGAGTTCCATCACTGGGACTCCACCGAAAACGGCGATGCGTTCACCGCTGCCAAGGCAAACGGGCGGCAGTGGGCGTGCGGCTTTGCCAATGCACGTCTCTACGCGGGTTTTCCGCATCTCTACTGGGCAGGTACGCCGCTGCCGAAGCGCTTTGCGGCTGCAGCCGAACATTATATAAAGGAAACATCATGACCGAAAACGAACTGAAAAACCTGCTTGCAGCCGTTACCCCGCCGGACGAGGCCGCCCGCGCCGCAGCCCACGCCCACTGGGCTGCGCTGGCAAAGCCTTTGGGCGGACTGGGTCGGCTGGAAGGCATGGTCGAGGATGCCGCCGCGCTGACCGGCGACCCCGTGCCGGATGTCAGCCGCCGCGCGGTGCTGGTGCTCTGCGCGGACAACGGAGTTGTGGCGCAGGGCGTCAGCCAGACCGATGCCTCCGTGACCCGCGCGGTGCTCGAAAACCTGACCGCCCGCCGCACCAGCGTCTGCCGCATGGCCGCTGCGGCCCACTGCGACGTCGTGCCCGTCGATATGGGCATTGCGGGCGCACCCGTGCCCGGCGCGGCGGACTGCCGTATTGCTGCGGGCACGGCTGACTTTACCACCGGCCCGGCTATGACCCGCGCACAGGCCGTGCAGGCCATCGCCGCGGGCATCGCGCTGGTGCGCGCGCAGAAGCAGAACGGCGCACAGCTGCTGGCGACGGGGGAAATGGGCATCGGCAACACAACGACGTCCAGCGCCGTGGCCAGCGTGCTGCTGGGCCGCCCTGTGGCCGAGATGACCGGGCGCGGCGCGGGACTTTCCGACGCAGGACTGCACCGCAAAATAGATGCGATAGAACGCGGCATTGCCCGCAACCACCCCGACGCCGCGGACCCGCTGGGGGTGCTGGCGGCGCTGGGCGGCTTTGATATTGCCGGGCTGTGCGGCGTGTTTCTGGGCGGTGCGCTCGAAAGGCTGCCCATCGTGATGGACGGATTCATCAGCGGCGTGGCGGCGCTGTGTGCGGTGCGGCTCTGCCCCGCGGCGGAAAAGGCCGTTTTCGCCAGCCATGTGTCCAGCGAGCCAGCCGCACATATTGTGCTGGACGCGCTGTGCAAAAAACCGCTTATCACCGCAGAGCTGCATCTGGGCGAGGGCACGGGCGCGGTGGCCAGCCTGCCGCTGTGGGATATGGCGCTGGCCGTCTACAACGGCTGCTACTCGTTTGCGGAGGGCGGCATCACGCCGTACACCCCGCAGTGCTGACGCTGGTCATCGGCGGCGCGGCCAGCGGCAAAAGCGCCTATGCGGAGTCGCTCTGCCTGCGTGCACCGCTGCCGCGCACCTATCTGGCGACGATGCAGGTCTGGGATGCCGAGTGCGCCGCCCGCGTGGCGAAGCACCGCGCCATGCGGGCCGAAAAGCAGTTCACCACGGTAGAGTGCCCGCTGCACCTGGACCGCGTGGCCCTGCCCCGGCGCGGCACCGTACTGCTGGAGGACCTGGGCAACCTGGCCGCCAATGAGCTGTATGACCCCGACGGTGCAGGGGCGGAAACCGCTGCGGCGATCCTGCGGGGCATTGACAAGATGCTGCTGCAATGTGATAATCTGATTGTGGTTTCCAACGAGGTGTTCAGCGGTGGGACAGACTATGCGGGCGATACGGACCGCTATCTGCGCGCACTGGCCGCCGTCAACAACGCTGCGGCGGCGCGGGCAGACCGCGTGGTGCGCGTTGTCTGCAGTATCCCCGTCTATTACAAAGGAAGTGAAGGCCCGTGACAGCTTTACAGACGATTGCGGTGGCGTTCGCCATGTTCTCGGCCCTGCCGATGCCGCAGTTTGACTGGAACGAAAAAAATATGCGGTACGCGCTCTGCGCCTTCCCGCTGGTGGGGATGGTGTGCGGCGCACTGTGGTGCGTCTGCGGCGTGCTGCCGCTGCCTGCGGCGGCCCGCGCGGCAGGGTTCTGTCTTGTGCCGGTCTGGGTCACGGGCGGCATCCATCTGGACGGCTACGCCGACACCTGCGACGCACTTTCAAGCTACGGCGATACCGCGAAGAAGCTGGAAATTTTAAAGGACCCCCACTGCGGCGCGTTCGCGGTCATTCGGCTGTGCAGCTACTTTGCGGCGTATTTTGCGCTGTGCGGCTGTGTGGCGTTCACCCCGCGGGTCGGTGTGCTCTGGACGCTGGCCCTGGTGGGGGAGCGGGCGCTGTCCGGGCTGGCCGTGGCGGCGTTCCCGCTGGCGAAAAACACCGGCCTTGCCCACACCTTTGCCACGGCGGCGGATCGCGTCTGCGTGCGGCAGGTGCTGGCCGCGCTCTGCGCCATGCTGGCCGTGGGGCTGACTGCACTGGGCGGCTGGGCGCTGGTGCTGGCCGCAGGCTGCGTTTTTGCGCGGTACTACGTTGTTGCCAAAAAACAGTTTGGCGGTGTGACCGGTGATCTGGCCGGGTGGTTCCTGCAAAAATGCGAGATCTGGATGCTGGCGGCGCTGGCCGCCTGCCAATGGCTGGGGGTGTTGTAAATGGTGTTTGTGACAGGGCCGCTCTGCAGCGGCAAGCGCACCTTTGCGCAAAAGCTTGGCGGGCGGCAGGTGTACGACGTGCAGGATTTGGCCGCCGACGCCGCCGATTTGAACCGGCTGGCCGACGAGCTGGCAGATTATGATGTTGTGACCGCGGCGGAGGTCGGCGGCGGTGTTGTGCCGATTGACCCCGCCGCGCGTGCCGCGCGGGAGGCGGCGGGCCGTCTGGCCTGTCTGCTGGCCGCGCGGGCGGACTGCGTTGTGCAGATGTTTTGCGGTCTGCCGACGATTTTGAAAGGAGAACTTCCGAAATGCTGATTTATTTACTGCGCCACGGCCTGACCGAGTACAACGTCCAGAAGCGCTATCAGGGTCAGCGGGACATCCCGCTCTCGCCCGAGGGGCTGGCCCAGCTGCGCCGGGCTGATATTGACCCGAAGATTGTCTATATTTCCACGCTGCAGCGTACAAGGCAAACGGCGGAGGTGCTGTTCCCGGACGCGGAGCTCGTGCCCGTGGACGGGCTGAAGGAGATGTGCTTCGGCAGCTTTGAAGGCCGCAATTATATTGAGATGGAGCACGATCCCGACTATCAGGCGTGGGTCGCCGCCAACTGCGAGAGCAGCTGCCCCGACGGTGAGCGCAAGGATGATTTCAGTGACCGCGTATGCCGCACGTTTGCGGCACTGGTGGACAAGGCGCTGGCCGACGGCGAGGAAATGCTGGTGATCCTGGCCCACGGCGGCACCCAGATGGCCGCTTTGGAGCGCTACGGCGTGCCGCGCCGCAGCTATTACCGGTGGTGCGGCCCCAACGCAGGCGGCTATGTGCTGGACGCCCGCGACTGGGCGGCGCGGCATGAGCTGCGTTTGGTCAAGACCGTGCAGTACACGAAGGAGAGCACATGCTGATTTTTTGGGCGGTGCTGGGCGGCTTTTTGCTGGACGCTCTGTTTGGCGACCCGACGTGGCTGCCGCATCCGGTGGTGCTCATGGGCCGGTGCATCTCGGCGCTGGAAAAGCACCTGCGCACCGCACTGCCCAAAACGCCGCGGGGCGAGCTGGCCGGCGGGGCCGCAGTGGCCGCGGTGCTGCCGCTGGGCACGCTGGCCGTTACCGGGCTTGCCTGCTGGGCCGCGGCAAGGCTCCATCCGGCGCTGGGGCTGGCGCTGCAAATGCTCTGGTGCGGCCAGGCGCTGGCTGCCAAGGGTCTTGCACAGGAGAGCTGCAATGTGTACAAGGAACTGGCAAAGGGCGATCTGCCCGCGGCCCGCAGGGCCGTGGCCCGCATCGTGGGCCGTGACACGCAAAACCTGACCGCCGCGGGCGTGACCAGAGCCGCCGTGGAGACCGTGGCCGAGAACACCAGCGACGGCGTCATTGCGCCGCTTTTGTATATGCTCCTTGGCGGGGCACCGCTGGCGCTGACCTACAAGGCCATCAACACGATGGACAGCATGCTCGGCTACAAAAACGAAAAATATCTTTATTTTGGGCGCTGTGCCGCCAAATTGGACGATGCCGCCAACTGGCTGCCCAGCCGCCTGGCCGCGCTGCTCTGGGTGGCTGCGGCGGCGCTGACGGGCAGCAGCGCCCGCGGGGCGTGGCGCATCTGGCGGCGGGACCGCCGCCGCCACGCCAGCCCCAACAGCGCCCAGACCGAGAGCGCCTGCGCCGGGGCACTGGGCGTGCAGCTGGCGGGCCCGGCCTATTACTTTGGAGAATATTACGATAAGCCGACAATTGGCGACCCGCTGCGGGAGATCGAGCCGCGGGACATCCTGCGTGCCAACCGCATGATGTACGCCGAGAGCCTGCTGGCCCTTGTGCTGGGGCTGGCCGTGCGGCTGATGCTTGTCTTGTGAGGGAATGCGGAATGGAACTGGTACACGGCGGCGACTGGGCGGGCTATCGGGCCGAGTTTGGCCGGGACGCGCTGGATTTTTCGGCCAACGTCAGCCCGCTGGGGCTGCCCGCGGGCGTAGTGACGGCCATCACAGCGGCACTGCCCATGGCGGAGCGCTACCCGGACCCGCTCTGCCGGGCACTGCGCACTAAGCTGGCCGCGGCAGAGGGTGTGGATACTGCGCAAATTTTGTGCGGCAACGGTGCGGCGGACCTGATCTACCGCCTGGCACTGGCCCTGCGCCCGCGGCGCGCATTGCTGCCCGCGCCGACCTTTGCCGAGTACGCTGCTGCGCTGGAAACGGTGGATTGTGACGTACAGCGGTTTCTTTTGCGGGAGGAAAACGACTTTGCCGTGACGGACGGCTTTGTAGACGCCATCGACGACAGCACCGATGCAGTGTTCCTCTGTCAGCCCAACAACCCCACCGGGCAGGTCACACCGCTCGCTATGGTGCAAAAGCTGCTGCGCCGCTGTGCCGACTGTGGCGCGGTGCTGGTCGTGGATGAGTGCTTCCTCGACTTCCTCGCCGCGCGGGATGCCCTGACAACTAAGGCGGTTTTGCGCGATGCACCGAACCTTATAATCTTAAAGGCATTCACCAAGCTCTACGCTATGGCCGGGGTGCGGCTGGGCTATGCGCTGTGCAGTGACGCGGCGCTGCTGGACAAAATGCGCGCGGCGGGTCAGCCGTGGGCCGTGTCCGGTCTGGCACAGGCCGCAGGGCTGGCCGCACTGGAGGAGACCGCCTATGCCGACAGCGTGCGCACACTCATTGCCGACCAGCGCCCAAGGCTGGCCGCGGGACTGCGGGCACTGGGGCTGCGGGTCGTGGACGGACAGGCCAACTACCTGCTGTTCCGCGCACCGGCGGACTTTGGGGCAAAGCTGCGCCGTCACGGTGCGGTGGTGCGCGGCTGCGGCAACTACCCGGGGCTGGACGAGACGTGGTACCGCACCGCTGTGCGCACCCAAAAAGAAAACGAACAGCTGTTGAAAATTATGCGGGAGGTGCTGGCATGAGCCGGGCAGGGTGCATCATGGTGCAGGGCACGATGAGCGGCGCGGGCAAAAGCCTGCTGTGCGCGGCGCTCTGCCGCATTTTTGCGCAGGACGGCTACAAAACCGCGCCGTTCAAAAGCCAGAATATGGCGCTGAACAGCTTTGTGACCCGGGACGGCCTCGAAATGGGCCGCGCACAGGTCGTGCAGGCGCAGGCCGCGGGCGTCGAGCCCGATGTGCGGATGAACCCGATCCTGCTCAAGCCGAGCAGCGATGTGGGCAGCCAGGTCATCGTGAACGGCGAGGTCCGCGGCGATATGCCCGCAAAGGAATACTTCCGCCGCAAAAAGTCGCTGATTCCCGATATTCTGCGTGCCTACGACAGCCTTGCCGATGAATTTGACATCATCGTCATCGAGGGCGCGGGCAGTCCCGCCGAGATCAACCTCAAGGCGGACGACATTGTCAACATGGGGCTGGCAAAGCTCGTGGACGCGCCGGTTCTGCTGGCGGGCGACATTGACCGCGGCGGCGTCTTTGCGCAGCTGTACGGCACGGTGGCGTTGCTGGAGCCGGACGAGCGTGCGCGTATATGCGGGCTTATCATCAATAAATTCCGCGGCGACGTAGAAATTTTGCGCCCCGGGCTGGCAATGCTGGAGGAAAAAACGCAGCTGCCGGTGTTGGGCGTCGTGCCGTACCTGCGGGTGGACATCGAGGACGAGGACTCGCTTGCGCCGCGGCTGCAAAGCAAAAGCGCGGTCAAGCCGCTGGACGCAGCTGTTTTGAGATTGCCGCATATTTCCAATTTTACCGATTTTATGCCGTTGGAACAGCACCCGCTTTTGGGTGTGCGGTACGTGCAGTCCGTGCGGGAGCTGGGCACGCCGGACCTGGTCATTCTGCCCGGCACCAAAAACACGGTGAACGACCTGTTGTGGCTGCGCCAGTCCGGGCTGGAGGCCGCTGTGCTCAAGCTGGCAGCAGGCGGCACGCCGGTGCTGGGCGTCTGCGGCGGCTATCAGCTGCTGGGCGAGACGCTCGACGACAGTCAGGGCACCGAGAGCGGCCATCCGCAGACGCTGCGCGGGCTGGGCCTGCTGCCGACGCGGACGGTCTTTACCGCCGAAAAGCGCCGCGCACAGGTCACGGCGACGGCTGCCGCGCCCTTTGCCGGGGCTGCGCTGACCGGATATGAAATTCACACGGGCCGTACTGCGGTGAACGGCGCTCCGTTCTGCCGCTATGCCGACGGCACACCGGAGGGCTGCGTGCAAAACGCCGTGTTCGGCACCTACCTGCACGGCCTGTTTGACAGCGGCGAATTGACGGAGCAGCTGGCCGCGTACCTCTGCCGCCGCAAGGGAATCGCGCCGGAGACCGCCGCGCCGCTTGCGATGGCCGACTACCGCACACAGCAGCTGGACCTGCTGGCCGACGGCGTACGCAGTGCGCTGGACATGGACGCCGTCTACGCGGCCATGGGTCTGCACAACCCCAGAGGAGGGAAAAAATGACACCGCAGCATCATCTGCCCGCCGACATTGAGCGCACGAGCATGGGCATTATCACGGCGGAGCTGGCCGCGCGCGGGCTTGCGATTCCGCCCGAAAACGCCGCCGTGGTCAAGCGCGTTATTCACACGACAGCGGATTTTGACTACGCCGAGAACCTGCGCTTCACACCCGGCGCGGCGGCGGCGGGCGTCGCGGCCATGCGTGCCGGGGCAGTGGTCATCACCGACACCAACATGGCGCTGGCGGGCATCACAAAGCCCGGTCTGGCCAAATTGGGCGGGCAGGCACTCTGCTTTATGGCCGACCCCGCTGTCGCCGCTGCTGCGAAGGCGGCGGGCTCGACCCGGGCCGCCGCTGCCATGCACAGGGCCGCGCGGGAGTACCCCGGCGCGGTGCTGGCCGTTGGCAACGCCCCCACGGCGCTGCTGACGATTGCGGACGAGATCGAAAGCGGTCTGCGTCCCGCGCTGGTCATCGCCGTGCCTGTCGGCTTTGTGAACGTGGTGGAAAGCAAGGAGCGGCTGTTTGCGGTTTGCACGCAGTACGGCGTGCCCGCCATCGCCGCCATGGGCCGCAAGGGCGGCAGCAACGTGGCTGCCGCCATCTGCAACGCGCTGGTGTATTCCGCTGCCGAGATGCTCGACCCTGCGGCAAGAGGATGGCAGTAATACACTTTCTACCCCCGGTGTTTCCCTACAACCGAAAATTTCGGCGCGGAGGAGGCGTTTTGCCTCCTCCGCTTTTTTGTTTCCCTATAGCTTTCAGCCTTCTGCGTGAAGATGGTGTTTGAGCTTTCTGTAATTGCTGACGTAATTTTTCACAATGCGCTCGCTTTTACTTGCCTGCGCGACCATTTACGAATGTGGATTTTCGTTTAAAGACGTTAAATAGCAATAGAATTACGGAAATATAAGGTCAGATCAGGGCCCAAGCGCCCATCAGAATGGCCAGAAACACTACATTGGAAATAGTAAACATCGCAAAATAGTGCCCTTTTTCAGCAGGTACTTCATTTGCAATCTGCCGATAAGAAATTAGGCTTGCCATGGATGCAATTAATGTGCCAAGGCCACCAAGGTTTGTGCCAATAATCAGCGCACGGAAATTATCGGTAAATCCAGAAAGCAGGATGGCAGCAGGCACATTACTGGTCACTTGAGAGGCCAGAACTGATACTAAAACCTCATGGCCGGCCAGGATATTCTGCAACCATCCAGAGAACGCTTCAATCCGACCTAAGTTCCCGATGAAAATGAACAGTGCTACAAAGGTAAGAATCAGAGAATAGTCTACGCGGCCAAGAGTGGAGCGGTCGGCAAAGAAGGCGCACACCAAGATAGCGACGAATGCAACACCGTATGGGAGAACACGCAATACAACCAATAAACAGGCGACAAACAGAATACCGTGCAATGCAATGAGTTTCTTGTTGGGTTCTGAATTTACCGCAGAATGAGTTACAACAATGTCGGAACCTTCACGGCATAGCCATACTGCCCATATAGCAATAAGCACTAATGATATGATGGAATAGGGGAGCATCAACAGAACAAAAGAGCTCATAACCATCCCGCTCTTGCCATACAAATACAGGTTTTGGGGATTGCCCAGTGGTGTAAGCATACTGCCAAGGTTGGCAGCTATCGTCTGCATACAGACGATAGTCAGGAGCAGTTTGCTGCGAACAGATGCGTTCAAACTATTCAGAACGACAAACGTAAATGGCACGAATGTCAGCAGCGATACATCGTTTGTTATCAGCATACTGCTGAAGAAGCATAGGCCAACGAGAACAACTGTTAGCTGCAAAGTGGTGCGGGTATGAGATAGGAGGGCATGGCCGAGTCTATCAAATACGCCTTGCCCTCTCAGTCCGGCCATAACTGTCATCAGCGAAAACAGGATTGCAAGAGTACGGAAATCGATATATCCGAGGTATTCTGCGTCCGGGGGAACAAAGAAAGCGGAAATGATCGCCAAACAAGTGGCAATGCTCAGGGCGGGTTCTTTCTGAAAAATGTGCTTACTCATCATAAATAAGATCCTCTTCCCAATCATTCGTTATCTCTTCCGGACGGCAAAACCAAAAGCTGTACCGCAAATACCACCGACAATGTGCATAAAGTTAGCTACATTATCTTGTATAAAGAGGATACTGTATACCTGCTGGCTTAAGTACAGCACGCCAACCAAGATGAAGGTGATAGGGATACCTCCATTCTTACTGCCGGCCAAACTGGAGAGCATGATGAGCATGAATACGATACCGGATGCACCAAGCAATGCAGAAGTGGGGAACAGCACACACTGCAATATGCCGGATACCAGCGCGGTCATAAGGATACCGCTTAGAAGTGTTCGGCTTCCGTATCGTTCTTCCAAAGGGGGAGCGACAACAAGGAAGAGGAGCATATTGTTTATAAAGTGATCCCAACCGCCGTGGCCAAGGACATGACCGAACAACCGGACATAGAATAGCGGATCCGTCATCGACGAGCGATACACACTAAACAGGTGCGAGGTTGTCCAGTTGTTTGTTAAGTAGCCCAATACCAGAGAGGCGAGGGACAAAAAGAAAAAGGTCAGTGTGACGGGGGCATTGTATTGGAGTCGGATGCTGCTGCGTTTCATAGAAGTTCCTCTATCCTTATTGGATATTATTAGTATAGCACATTAGAGCGAAATATGTTGCAGAATAGAAAATAATCTGGGAGAGTAAAAGAGGAAGTAAATAAAATCATTTAAAGGCGATTGGATATTTCACAGGGAAGATATGCAGCAGCGGTCAAATCGCAGTCAGCAAGGGCTGCCCCTGCAGGGGGATAATTTGTGTGCTTTCCTTTTATAATACCGGAAGATGAGAAAAACGGCGATTCGATTAGATAAATATTTTTACCTAATAATATTGACATTCGAAACGAACGTGGTATAATGACCTCATTGACAATTACGTCAATTTATTTAGTTAAATTATGTGAGGTACGTAGCATGAGCTTTGAAGAAGTAAAAGAAGTATTTGTTGACACCCTGAACTGCGATGCTGATAAGGTTACCATGGATGCCAGCCTGACCGACGACCTGCAGGCGGACAGCCTGGATGCGGTAGAGCTGAACATGGCGTTTGAGGACAAGTTCGGCGTTACGATTGCCGACGAGGACCTGGGGACGCTCAAAACTGTGGGCGACATCTTCAACTATCTGGCTGCGCGGGCAGCCTAAAGGGTATTGCAGGATGAGTGCCATTGAAAAACTATTCCCGACCAGCCCGCAGGAGCGCAGCTTTCAGATGAAAGCCCGCCGCGATGCCGGTACGGC